>CENJ01065589.1_pt1 | contig 13471 bp, 12 predicted proteins | sample 356161 | NCBI WGS metagenome assembly CENJ01 (sample SAMEA2619531, study PRJEB7988) | marine metagenome | biome: marine biome (ENVO:00000447); feature: surface water layer (ENVO:00002042); material: "saline water (ENVO:00002010), including plankton (ENVO:xxxxxxxx)" | depth 5 m
CTTTCATTAAGTGAAACTGAAAAAGGTTTTAATGAGCTTTTAAAAATTTTTGAACAAAATCCCAAATGGAACGAAGAAGCTGCGAAAAAAAAGCTTTTAGAGTTTTTTGATCTGCTAGGACTCAATGATCCAAATGTTGTAGAGGCTCGAAAAAAGTTATCAAGTATGATGTTTAAATAATGGAAGATAATATTAAAAAATTATTTGAGGTTGACTCGAAAAAAATTCCGAGCTCTATACCAATATTCCCTCTGGATAACGTTTTATTGCTTCCATTTGGAAAGTTACCTCTCAACATTTTTGAAGAAAGATATATTAAGATGACACTAGATAGTCTTAAAAACAACAGAATGATTGGCATAATTCAACCTAAAAACAATAATAACGAATTATTTCAAATGGGATGCATTGGTAAAATTACCTCTTACATTGAAACACCAGACTATAGATTAGTTTTAAATCTCGAGGGTGTTTGTAGATTTGTTCTTCATGAAAGAAATCTAACACCTCAAGGTTACTATCAGGCAACAATTGACTGCCAAGACTATCATGAAGATCTAAGTAATATTGAACCAAGCATGGATAGAACTACCCTAATACAAAAATACTCAAATTTTTTTAGAATGAAAAAATTAGATATTGACAAAGATGTATTATCAGAAACCTCAAATATGCAGCTTTTATCTACACTTGCTATGTTAGCCCCCTTTAATAAAATCGATAAGCAAGCTATCCTTGAGTCGCCAAATATTTTGTCAAGAATTAGCACCATAAACTCTATTCTTGATTTAAATACTTTCCAAATTGTTGGTAATAAAGGCCCTGGTCAATTAAATTAAATTAGCTCTTCCCATAGCTTGCCTGATAAATAATCCCCGAAAAAAATTTATATTTTTTAGACCTAAATAACCGTACTTAATAATACTGTTGTTAAATGGATTTTTGTTTTCATAAAGAAAATTTATTGCAGATGTAAAACTAAGATAAATAGTATTTTCAACTATTCTATTTGAATAATAAATAGAATTAAAATTTTCGTCATCTAGGGAATAAATTTTGGATAAAGAAATCAATTTCTGTAAGTCTTTGATACCTAAATTCCATCCCTGACCAGCAACTGGATGTATTGACTTTAGACTGTCCCCTACATATATAAAATTATTATTTTCTTTTCTCAAATATGGTTTCACAGGGAACATATGTATTGTCTTTTCTAATAAGATTTTTCCATGAGATTTTAAAAAATGTTTGTTGATTAATGATTGTATATCAGAATGATGAACATTGTTTTTTGTAGTATAAATAAAAGTTGATTTGAGTTTGTTGTTTGCTGGCGCAGGCAATATTGCTAAAGGTCCATGAGGAGTAAATATTTCATAAGCATAATTATTATGATTTTTTTTATGATTAAAAAAACCTACATATGAATTATGTCCTTGATTAAATTTAATGCTTTTGTGAGTTGAATTAAAATTAATATTTTTTCCAACACAAATTATTATCTTTTTAAATGAATATTTTTTTTTATTTATATATATGGGCTTACTGGGCATTAGTTTATTGAGATCAATATCTATATTATTATTAAGGATATTTAGGTGTTTGAGCTTGTTTCTTGCAACTTCTAGCATTTCGGAATTGAGTATAACGTTCCCCATAATTTCAGATTTATTTTCAAAAATTAAAGGCGAATTATTAATATAATCTTTAATAATAATTTTGTTTATAGGTTGTGGTTTGTGTTTTAGCTTATTCCATACATCTAAATCGCTTAAGAATTCCTTCGAGTTAGCATTAACTGCCAATGTTCTTTTGTCAAAAGGTAATTTTCTTTCTTTATCTATAACTAAAACTTTAAAATTATTTTTATGCAATACAAGTCCAGCAAGAGATCCAATCAAGCCAGCTCCAACAACTAAAAAATCATAATTATATATTTTATTTTTCATTAAGACGCATATATTTAAATTTAATTATGAAGAATAACTTTATTCCTGAAATCTTAAAAGAAAAAATATTTTTATCTGTGAAATATGTTTATGCATTTTGTCTTTTACTAATCTCTGTTTTATCAGCATTAGCTTTGCTTACATTTGATATAAACGATAATTCTTTGTTAACAAGAACCAGTAGTATGTCACAAAATTTGTTGGGCGATGTTGGATCCTATTTTAGCAGCTTTATTTTTTACACATTTGGTATTTTAGGATATTTAGTCATTTTCTTTTTTTTAATTTATTCAGTACTAATTTTTATTAACAAATCTCCAAAGTATATTTTTATAAGATTATTATTTTTTTTTATTAGTTTGGTACTTCTACCACAAATATTAATTGATCTCGATATCGAATTTAAATTTTTTTATTCACTAGAAGTTTGGGGAGAATTTTCTAATCAGTTATATAAAGTATATGAAACGAATTATGTTAGTTATGCTTTATCAATTTTAGGAATAATCTTTTATTTCTTATCTCAAAACATATTCGGTATTTTTAAAATGCCAAAATTTGATCTTCATAATTTACTTAAAAATAATGAAGAAAAAAATAATAATAAATTAAAGAAAGAGCCTATTATAAATAACTTAACAGAATATTCTATAGAGCCCGAGGTGGAAAGAAATAACAAAAAAGTAAACGATGTTTTAGATTTTAAAAATGATTACCTATCACCATCTCTTGAAATTTTGGATATCAATAAGTCTGTTTCAAAAGATAGATTAAATACAAATAATATTAAAACAAATTCTGATTTATTGGAGAAAGTCTTTGAAGATTTCAACATTGAAATAAAAGTTATTAATGTAAAACTAGGTCCTGTTGTAACTTTATTTGAAATTTTACCAGCTGCAGGTATTAAAATTAATACAATAATAAATCTTGCTGATGATATTTCTAGAAGTATGGGAGTAGGTGCGGTTAGAATTGCTCAAATTTATGGTACACAATATTTGGGCGTAGAAGTTCCTAATGATAAGCGTGAAACTGTTACCATTAGAGAATTATTGAGTGACCAGAATTTCAAAAGCACATCTTCCAAAATTCCCATATGTATTGGTAAAGATATTTCTGGAAATATAGAAGTAATAGATTTGAGTAAAACACCACATCTATTAGTTGCTGGAACAACTGGATCAGGTAAATCAGTTTTTATAAACACACTTCTAGCAAGTATTTTATATAAATTTTCTCCAAAGGAACTAAGGTTAATTCTTATTGATCCAAAGATGCTCGAGCTCAGCGTATACAATGATATAGCCCATTTACTTACACCTGTCGTGACTGAACCCAAAAAAGCAATTATCGCCCTTAAATGGGTTTGTAAAGAAATGGAGAGGAGATATTCACTTATGAATGAAGAGAATACCAGAAGCCTAGAGGGTTATAACCAAAAATCGATTGAAAAACTTCCTTATATAGTTGTTTTTATTGATGAAATGGCGGATCTTATGATGACGGCAGGTAAAGAAGTGGAACACTACGTTCAAAGACTAGCTCAGATGGCAAGAGCATGCGGTATTCATTTGGTTATGGCGACACAAAGACCAAGTGTTGATATCATTACAGGCAGTATAAAAGCAAACTTCCCATCTAGAATAAGTTTTCAAGTGGCAAGTAAGTACGACAGTAGAACGGTATTAGGAGAAATTGGTGCTGAACAATTACTTGGGAATGGAGATATGTTAATGTCAAAAAATGGTGGAAATATTATTAGATATCAGTCAGCTTTCATATCCGATAATGAAGTTAATAAACTAATAAACGAGATAAAGAGAAGCCAGACTGTTCAATATCTTGATGAACTTGATGAGATAATCAAAAATGATGATGAAAATTTTGATACACTAAGTGATGAAGATGAGATACTAATCACAAAATCAATTGATCTTATAAAGTCATCTAATAAAGCATCAACAAGTTATCTTCAAAGAAATTTCCAAGTGGGTTATAATAAAGCTGCAAGGATCATGGAAGCGCTTGAGCAACGCGGCGTTGTTTCACCACCCAATCACGCTGGTAAAAGAGAAATATTAATCAATAATTAATTTAAGAATTTTGTTTTGAGACTGAAAGTTAATATTTATATCTAAATTTGAATTTATATGGGTTTTTAGGTTTGTTAGGTGTGTTTCTAGTTTATTTATAGATATATTCCTATCTTCTGGCCAAATCAATTTGTATAAAACAAACTTCTCTATGCCTTTTTGGTTTACAATTAAGTTTGATAAAATGATATTTTGTAGGTAACTGAGATAAATCTTTTCATAATCATTTTTCTTTATAAGTCTCTGGTATGGGAAGTATCTACCGTTTTCAAAGTTAATATTTATTTCAAAAAGTTTTTCATAGATTTTTTTTTGAAAAATATTTATATCTATTGGTAATTTAAAATTCATACTTTTATCATTGATAGTTGCATCTAGTGAATTTGGATATTCTTTTATTTGTATTAAAGAAAAGTAATTTTGATTTTCAATTGGGGAAATGAGTTTTTTCTGAGAAAGTAGGTTTTCTAAATTAATTTTTAGAAAATTATCTTTACATTTTAGCTTTATCATATCTAGGGTTTATAAGGCAATATTGGAAAATGTATAAAGTATTTATCCTGGATGCTTTTAAATTCACAATTTAAAAAATTAATACTCAAATTTAAGTCTGATGATTTTATTGCGACTCTTTTTATAAAATTGTTTGAACTTTTTTCTATTAAATATGTGTATCCACTTCTATTGTAAGTATCTTTAATATTTGGGAAATCTGACAGCATCTTTGCAAACTCTTCAATCAGTTCAATATTCTCATTTAACACACTAAAACTATCTTTTTGATTATTTGGCACAAGAAAATATTTATTTTTCTTTATGATGATTGTAAAAAGATTTTGATCTAAGTATTGATACCTTAACTTATTGTCTTTTAATAAGAAAAAGCCCTGTTGTATTGAGCCATTTTTGTATACTTCTTCAAAACTACAAAGGGCTTCTAATGCGTTAGAATTTTGCGGTAAAAAAAATAAGAATATGAAAAAAATTTTTTTCATTTGAAAATTTTTGATCCAACTCTAATAAGGTCTGATTTATTATTAAGTGCTACATCATAGTCGTTGCTCATTCCCATACTTAATTTTAAATTTTTATTTACTGTATTTCTTAACGAATTCATTTCTTCAAAATAAATCCTTGGATCATCTTCAAAGGGCGGAATACACATCAAACCCGTTATCTTAAGGTTATTACTAATTGAATATTCATAGAGAAACTTTAGATCCTCAGGTAAAACGCCAGATTTTTGGCTTTCCCTTCCAATATTGACCTGAATATAAAAGTCTTTTGTCATTATTTTGCGATCTTTATCTGAGTTTAAATATTTAGAAATTTCTTTAGCTAATTTTATTCTATCTAAACTTTGTATTGTACAAAATAACCTTAACGCACTCTTAACTTTATTTGTTTGAAGTGGGCCAATTAGATGTAATTTGATATTAGAGTTATTAATTAAAGAAAACTTTTTCTCTGCTTCTTGGACTTTATTTTCTCCAAAACTAAAATATCCCTCATTAATTAAATTTCTAATCGTATCTTTATCTCTATTCTTAGTAACAATCAACAATGAGCTATTTGGATATTTCTTTAGATCGCTATTTATTTGATTTAATTGTTCGAAGTTAATACTCAATTTAACTTAATTTTTCCTGGACCATATCTGATAAAATATTATCTATATAAGGGGCTAAAAATTTTTTCTCTTTAGCTGAAATATTATTTTCAATCTTTTTATATGGCATGGGATTAGATTTTACAAATTCTTGGATTATCTCGTAGTTAATTTCTATTTTTATACCAGATTGGATCAAATGAAAAATAATAGAACTTAATGTTTCATATGTGTTATTTAGTAATTCACTTTTGAATATAATTTTACCACGCAGTGAATTAAGGACATTTGGATCTTTCCAACTTAATAAATTTGTATGCCAACCCTGTCTATTAATTTCGAAATTTAAATTACCTAAACTTAGAAAGTCAGGTCTATTATCTAAATTTAGAAATATATTTCTTGATTTTTCTATATCATTATCGTTTTGATTTTTAATAGTTTGATAAATATTATATGGATCATCAACTAAAGATATGAAGCAATAAGTAAGAGTTGATTTAGTGAAATTATAATTATTTTTTGTGGAAAAAAATGGCAACTGATTATTTATAAAATTAAATTCTTGTTTAGAATTCTGTATAATTAGCCATTGATATAAATAAGAATTATCAAGATAATCTTCGAAACTTATTTTTTCAGTCCCATTAATATTTTTGAAAATCTCTGCAACCTCTTCTTCATAAGTTCTCACGGGTCTTATTGTCCTCTTCTGATTGTTAATGTAGTAAAAGATAAATTTATTTAAATATGATAAATCATCAATTATGAAAGAATTGAGCCAAATTATTTTTGAACTAAATATATCTTCTTCGTTATCTTTAATTATATTACTAACAAATGCTTTAGATAAATCTGTAAAATTTTTTTCATTTTTTTTTGTTTTTTCTAATTCTTTAAAAAATTCATCAAATTTTTTTGAGTCAAATAGTTCTTTTAAAACTCTGTATTTATATTGAAAATTTATTTTATTTATTAGAGACATAGTTTACTTTTATACCCTATAATTAATTTATGATAAAAGAAATTTCAGATGTGCTTGATTTAATAAGATCTAACAATTTAGACAAGGCACTCCAAAACGCCAATGCTCTTTATAAAAAGGATCAAAATAACTTAAATTTAAATAAGGTGTTAGCATACATATACATGCAAAAAAATGCCTTTCCAATATCGGTTAAATTACTTAAAAGAGGACTGCAATTAAAACCGGACCTTCAAGATTTTGATTATTTTAATAATCTTGGTTATTCATTATTAAAAATGGAAGAATACGAAGAGGCAATCAAATATTTAGAAAAAGCTCTTAAATTAGAAAATAAAGGACCTGGTGTTTATACAAATTTAGCTGAAGTGTATCTAGCTTTAAGAAATTTTGATAAGGCAAATGACTACATAAATATATCAATAGATAAAATTATCGATAAAGAAAACCCGATTGTTACCCAGCACACTAGTGTTTTTTGGTTAAAGTCAAATATTAATACGGCATTATTAAAAGACTTTGAAACAGTTAAGTTATTTAATTCAATATTAGATAGAGAATTTAATGAAAATATATTTTATTTATTAGCAAGTGTTGATCCTGGGTCAATTACAAAAGAATTAGCTGATAAGGCATATGAAAAGTGCAAGAAAAATCATGGAGAGTTCAAGAATAAGTTAGAGAGATTTTATTTTGTAACTCCTTTATATTTTGGCTTAGCATTATATTATGAAAAATTAGATAAATTAAAATCAGAGGAATATTATCATTTAGGTAACACAGAAACTTTTAACTCAACGAGGTACAATTCATATAACTATCAAAATAAAATATTAGACTCAATTGACCACTTTAAAAATAGTTTTAAAGATTTTGAACAAGGTAATGAAAGATTCGGAGAAAATAATTTTTTTATTGTTGGCTCACCAAGATCGGGTACTACTTTGGTTGAATCGATAGTAACTTCAAATGATGAGGTATTTGCAGGAGGTGAGCTTGCAACTTCAAAAAATTTAATTGGTAATTACTTAAGATTAAAAGAAACCAACGGTCAAAAAATGATGATCGATTTTAATAAAAAATACCTAAGAAGAACAAATTATATAAGGAAAGATTTTAAATATATTATTGATAAATTGCCTGAGAATTTTTTATATTTGGGATATATATTAAAGTTTTTACCTAATACTAAGATTATCAGGTTATTCAGAAATCCATGGGACACAGCTATTTCTTTGTATAAACAAAGATATGTGCAAAACATACCTTATAGCTCGAGTTTTTTTAATATAGGAGTTTTTATGGCAAATTTTGAAGCTATAAATTTATTTTGGAACTCTAATATACCTAACAAGGATAACTGTATATTAGATATTCACTACGAAGAAGTTGTGAAAGATGAGTCCATGGCACAAAAAAAAATATACGAATTTCTTGGCATTAAGTCTCCCTACAAAAGGGAAAAAAGAGATAAGTTTTTTTCAGCAACAGCCAGTATGAGACAAGTTCAAGGAGGGATACACCAAAAATCAATAAAAAAACAGGAATTTGAAAGCAAAAAAGACGAATTTTATCAATCATTTGATATGCAGAGAAAATATTGGAAAATGAAAGGAATAGTGCCTAAGAATAGTAGTTTTTTTGGGTATGAAATATCCTAAAACACAAAAAGATTTGACTGTTGCATAAATGCAACAAAATATTAAAAATTAGAGGAGACAGACAAATTATCTATTCAATTCGTCATTTTTGAATAATTTATAGAAAGTTTTTAATTAAAAACAAATAATAAAATAATAATAAGAAAGGAAAATTATTATGAAAAAACTAACTTATATGGTGTCTGCTATTGCAGCAGCTGTTGGTTTCTCAACAGCCGCAAATGCGGATATTAGTGTGAGCGGTTCTGCTGACTTCGCTTACGTTGATGCAGGTGGTAACACAACATCAATGAATGGTGGTGGTGTAAGCTTCTCACTCTCAACTACAACTGACGCTGGTGTATCAATTTCTGCCGGTGCTGGTATTTCTAACGACAATGACAGTAACGGTGATGACTCAACTGCTACTGGTTTAACAAAACTTACTTTTGGTTTCGCAAATGGAACTCTTGCTGTTGGTGATAGTGTTGCTATTGCTGATGGTGTTGGTAAAGTTGGTGAATTAGTATCATGGGCTGACACAAATGGTGTTGCTATTACATACGAAGGTTCTGTTGGAGACGATGAGGGTTCTGGTATTTCAGGATCAACAACTGTTGGTGACATGACTCTTGCTGGTGTTTACTTCTGGGATGGCGCATCTGCTGGTGATGTAGACGGAGCAACTTTAACTGGTTCAAGTGTTAAAATAACAATGCCTCTAGGCGGAATGTCACTTACTGCAGCTGCTGCACAAGCAGAAAATGGTAGTACAACAATGAATGACCAAGGTATCTCTGTTTCATACGCAGTTGGTGCTGGTACATTAGGTCTTGGTTTCAACGCCACAGACGGTGACACAGCTGCTGATGAAGCAGAATCAATTGGTGTAACATACTCAACATCTATTGGTGGAGCTTCAGTTGCAATTGGTTATCAAGGACACGACGGTAGCAACAAAAATGCACAAACTACTGATGTAACAGTTTCATCTTCACTAGGTGGTGGTGCATCAGTTTGGGCTGAAATGAGAAGCACATCTGGTGAAAGAGCCGCAGAGACTGCATCCACTTCAGATACAGTTGTAGCTATTGGTACAAGCGTAAGCTTCTAATCAATTAGTTATTATTTTATTAAAGGGAGGAATTTTTTCCTCCCTTTTTTTTTGTTTTAATTTAAATATTTTAATTTAATTTCATTGATATGTTGAAGACTCTAATCGTTTTATCATCGTTTATCATTATTTCCTCCTGTGGTAAGGGTAATCATCAAAAAAACCTTGCAGAACTTGATGAAATTTATGGAAAGTGTGATAACCCCATGAGGGCTAATGAACATGGTGCTAATAATAAAAATAGTAGAAAATACAGAAACTGCAAAGCAAAAGAAATGGCAGGAGGAAAGTCTCTTTTTGATCTTGAAGAGTCTTTTAAAGATGCCTTTGGTTTAGGCGGAGAAAATAAATCAGATGTTTTAATTATGAGTTCAGTAAATCCTCTTTTATGGAGAGCTTCTTTAGATGTAACAAAAGACTATCCTCTGAAGATAGCAGATAACCAAGGTGGTTACATAGAAACAGATTGGATTTATGGAGAGAATGGAAGTTTAAGTACTAATAGGTGTTTAATTAAAATACAAATATTATCTCAAGAGTTAATTAGTACAGGTGTGAATACAAATTTTATATGTGAAGTCAAAGATGGTAACAATTGGTCAAAAGACGAAAATGACTATATCCAAGAAGAAAAGCAAATTACCTTGTCAGTTCTTGAAAGAGCCTCTGATTTAGCACAATCAAATTTTTAAGTTGTCATCAAAAAAATATATTTTAGAGATGTTCCCTTACCCATCTGGCAACATTCATATGGGCCATGTAAGAAATTATGTAATAGGTGATATATGCGCTCGATACCATAAGTTAAAAGGTGATGAAGTTATTCATCCAATGGGTTGGGATGCATTTGGACTACCTGCCGAAAATGCTGCCATTCAATTCCAAACTCATCCAAAGGATTGGACATTATCAAATATTGAAAATATGAAAGAACAGCTTCAAAAACTAGAGTTAGACTTGGATTGGCATAGGGAACTTGCTACTTGCAATGAAGATTATTATAGATTTCAACAAGAACTTTTTATAGATCTATATAATAAAGGGTTGGCATATAAAAAAGATGCCTTAGTAAACTGGGATCCTGTTGATCAAACTGTTTTAGCAAATGAACAAGTTATAGATGGAAAAGGTTGGCGAACAGGTGCACAAGTTGAAAAAAAAAACTTGTCACAATGGTTTTTTAAAATAACTGATTACGCAGAAGAGCTTTTAAAAGGTTTGGATGATTTGGAACTTTGGCCGGAAAAAGTAAAAACTATGCAACGAAATTGGATAGGGAAATCTACTGGTGCTGAGATAAAGTTCTGGATTCCAAAAATTAATAGATTTTTAAATATTTTTACAACAAGGCCTGATACAATTTATGGTGCCACATTTATTGCAGTTTCAATAAATCATAAGATAGTCGCAGATAGTTTAGATAAAAAGTCCATAGAAAAAATTAGAAATAATTTTAATCTAGTAAACGACGAAAAAGAGAAGCTTGGGATAAAGCTAGATTTAAGCTGCAAACATCCAATCTTAGATAAAGAAATACCTGTATATGTTGCTAATTTCGTGCTTGATACATATGGGGAAGGAGCAATATTTGGCTGCCCAGCTCATGATGAGAGAGACTTTGAGTTCGCTAATAAATACTCTTTACCAATAATTAAAGTCATAGAATGTAAAGATGAAGAACTACCTTATACTGGAGATGGTAAACTTATTAACTCACCGAAATTAAATGGACTGAAAAAAGATGAAGCAATTAAAAAAATAATTGAATATTTCAATGACTCAGGAGCTGGAAAAGAAAAAATAAATTACAAAATTAGAGATTGGGGTGTATCAAGGCAGAGATATTGGGGATGTCCTATACCTGTAATATATTACGAGGACGGCTCATATCGAGTTCTTGATAAATCTGAATTGCCCGTTTTGCTTCCCTATGATGTAAATTTAGAAGGCAAGGGTAATGCTTTACTTAATAAAAAAAATTGGAGGGAAGTAATATGCACAAAAACAAAGAAAGCTGCGCTAAGAGAAACTGATACTCTTGATACATTTGTTGACTCATCTTGGTATTACATAAGATTTCTTAATAATAAATTTGATAAACCATTTGATCCCAAAGAGGTAAATAAGTTTTTACCTGTTGACAAATATATTGGAGGAATTGAGCACGCTATACTACATTTGTTATATTCTAGGTTTTTTATGAAAGCTTTAAGAGATATATACGATCTAAAAGTAGATGAGCCCTTTAAGCAACTTTTCACACAGGGCATGATAACCCATAAAACTTATAAGACATCTAAAAATGAATGGGTAATGCCAAAAGATGTTGTATCAAAGGATGGTTTACTAATATCAAAGAAAACTTCTGAAATTATTCAAGAAGGCCCAAGTGAAAAAATGTCAAAATCTAAAAAAAATGTTGTTGAGCCAGATGAGATCTTGGAAAATTATGGCATTGATGCAACAAGAATTTTTGTGATATCAGACTCACCACCAGATAGAGAACTAGAGTGGACTGATGAAGGGATTCAGGGCTCCAAGAATTTAACACACCGAATTGAAAGATATTTCTCTCGCAAAGGTGGGCAAATAGATTTGGATACCAAAAAAAGTGTCGAAAAATTTGTAAGCGATATAGAAAAAAATATATTAAATTTTTCGTTAAATAAGTGTGTTGCTGATATCTATACACTTTTTAATTATTTGGAAAAAAGGATGGTATTTTTACAAAATAATGAATTAAGTAAAAAAATACTTACTTGTTTGTTTCCAATACTACCAAAGTTAACCACTGATCTTTATACGACATTATTCAAAACTAGTAATTTTAAAATGTGGCCTAGCATAGATAGAAAATTATTGATTGTTGATAAGTTAAAGCTACCTATCCAGATACAAGGGAAATTAGTTACAACAATTGATACAAAAAAAGGCTATTCTGAAAAAGAAATATTAAATTCAATATACAAATTAGATAAGGTTAAAAATAAAATAGTAGATAAGAAAATTGTTAAGGTAATAAATGTCCAGAATAAAATTATTAATATTATTATTAATTAGCAACATTACTGTTTCTTGTAGTAGTGGTTATAATGAGGAAAGAATTAAATTGTCCTTAGGATATATTGAAGGAGAATACGACGGTTTAGTGCTATCTAATCAATTAAAAAGTAATTTAAATAATTTTGGAATGTTTGATAAAAATTCAAAATATAAAATTCAAGCAAATATATCTCACTCACAAAACCTTTTTATAACCAACATTGACAATACCTCAGATCGTGAAAGGGTTACTAGCTCAGCTGAAATTAGTGTTTTTGATAATATACTAAAATGCAAAACATATGAATTTAAAGAAACTATAGATCAGTTTTATGTACTTGCCTCAAGTGATAAATTTACAAGTAACAAAATCGCTTTTGATGAAATTAAATATGAAAACACAGAATATTTTGTAAGAAAATTTATTAATGGCCTGTCACAAAGCGCACTTTATTGTAAGGCTTTTAAGAGATGAGTAACAATATAGAATTAATAAAAAATTTTCTTATAAGTGAAAAAAAAACTTTACTAATAAATCAAGTTGATGAGGAAATTGGCAGTTTTTACGAATTAGCAATTAAAGAGATCTCCAAAAAAATTGGTATTAAGATTAGTTATAATACAGATATAATTAACACATATGAAACCAATGACTTATTTCAAGAGGAAAGAGTTTATTTATATCATTTAACAAATAGTAGGCAGCTTGAAGAAATAGCACAAAAAAACCACAGGAAGATCTTTATATCTGACTATAAAAATTTTAAGAAATTTCAAAAAAAATTCCAAACAATTAATGGTTATGATTACGAAAAAGATATAAATTATTTTTTTAGGAATATTTTTAAAATTAATGAACAAGAGTTAATAAATTATTGTATATCACATCCTTATCTGACAATGTCTGAAGCTTCAAAATATGAAATAAATAAGTCTAGTTATTTAGCTGACAGTAGTATCAGTGATACAAATAATTTTATACTTGATATAAGGAAGAGTATTTTTAGTTTGAAAAGGTATCAGTTTGATATTAAAA
>CENJ01020285.1_pt1 | contig 13469 bp, 13 predicted proteins | sample 356161 | NCBI WGS metagenome assembly CENJ01 (sample SAMEA2619531, study PRJEB7988) | marine metagenome | biome: marine biome (ENVO:00000447); feature: surface water layer (ENVO:00002042); material: "saline water (ENVO:00002010), including plankton (ENVO:xxxxxxxx)" | depth 5 m
AGCGCCACAGTAGACAACACGATTCTATGATTGCGGATACCCACCCGGCCATCAGATCGGCAATACCCATGCCATTCGAGGCTGTCAGCAAAGTCAAAGAGGTCAGGGCTACTCACAGTTATGGACATGCACATGCTCACCCTGTTCGATCGGTTGCGTTGCCACACCGATCTTTATGCCGTATTTGACCACCGCCTGGCCAACGGCGATGGCCCGCAAGCTTACCTTGTGCCCAAACGGCACTCTGGCTGCGATGGTCATGCCGTCGCTCAGTTGCGCGATCTCGGCATCCTCATCCATCAGGGTTGCGACGTTGTCAGCTGAACTCAACACCAGAAACCGCCTGCCACGCTGCGTTCCTAATTGCATACGATACCCCCATCCACATTAATCACCTGACCGGTGACATATGCGGAGTCAGGGCCGAGAAGGAACTGGATTACGCTTGCCACCTCATCCGGTGTCCCGAGGCGCTTCATCGGGATTTCTCCCAGCACTTTATCAATGCCGCGCTTGGCAAAGATCTGTTGCGGCATGGTTGTGTCGATAAATCCGGGAGCCACAACATTCACCAGAACATGCGGTGCTTCCTTTCTTGCCAGTGAGCGCGCCATCCCGACCAAGGCGCCCTTCGCAGCGCTATAGGCGGTATGCCCCGGCGCCCCTCGCCTGAAGGCCAGCGAGCTGACCAGAACGACACGCGCACCGGTTTCATTCAACAGGGCATGACGAACGGTCGCATACAGCGCATAAAGATTGCGGATATTTGCCGCCATGACCGGATCATAGACCGTTTCAACATCACCTGAAGCCATATCATCAGGCACAAAAATTCCAGCCAGATGAACCAGCCCATAAAGATGTTCTTCCTGCCCCAGAATCGCGTGGCATGCCGCCTCGTCCTCAATCCCGGAGCAGTGATAGACAAGACGGCTGGCATCCGATATTACGGGCACCAGAATCTCCGCGCCGTGGGGGTTGACATCTATGGCGATGACCCGCGCACCCAGATCGATAAGGCGACTGACCAGAGGGACCCCGATACCACCTGATGCGCCCGTAACAATTATTGTTTTTCCATCAAACATTGAGCACCACCAACAAGCAGGTTACGACGCGCCGACGTACAAAAACGAAAGGCGGGCCCATGGTTCCACAGGCCCGCCGACAATCCATGATTATGATTGCCTTTGGAAGATTAGCGGCCTATGACGCGGTTATTCCTGTCGGAAAGGTCGGCTTCTGCTTCAGCAACGGCCTTTTCGAATTTCTTCAGCCATTTGTCACCATATTTATCGGCGAACCAGACCTTCATCTTGTCACGCGCCGCTACAAAAGTTGCCTTTTCTTCAGCTGACGGCACATAGATTTCACCGCCGAAGCCAACGAACTCCTTCAATGCTCGCGCGTCGTACTCCTTGTTCCAGTCAGACTGGATCATCGACGCCTGCTGAACACCATCGATCACCAAATCCTGAAGGTCGTTGGGCAGGCTCTGCAACCACGCATCCGACATCCACCAGAAAGCAAAGAGATATGCATGCTCATCAAGCGTGACATATTTCACGGCTTCATACATCTTCGTCGGGACGATGTCAGTGGCTGCATTCTTCGTGCCTTCGACAACGCCTGTCTGCAGCGAGGTATATAGTTCACCCCAGGCAACCGGGGTCGGATTGCCGCCAAGAGCCTTGATGAATTCGATCTGCAATGGCGAGTTGATGGTTCTCATCTTCACGCCCTTCATGTCATCAGCTGACTTGATCAGCTTGTTGGTGGTGAAGAAATTCCGCCACCGACCGGTATTGCCAACAGCCACAAGACGTACATTACCGGTCGCCGTCAAAATCTCGTCGCGAACCTCATCAAAGAATGAACTTTGCGCGATGCGCTCGGCAATCGAGTCACCATTCATCATGTAAGGGATGTCTGTTACCTGCAACTCGGGCCAGAAGCTGGCAATACCACCAACTGTTGTGTGGGTCAGCTCCAGGGTGTTCAACTGCACCTGTTCGATCTGATCGCGGAAGTTGCCAAGCTGCGCTCCGGGATAGATCTCGACAGTGATCCGGCCATTCGAACGGCTCTCCAGGAATGATTTGAGAAATTCACCGGGCACCTGATCGTCTGATGTCACCGGGCCAACATGACCATATTTCAGCGTAAACTCCGCTGCGAATGAGGCCGCCGGCAAGCACACAGCCAAAAGGCCTGCCATAATGGTTTTACTAATGAACGATTTCATAATTATTCCTCCGACTTTTTAGCGTTAATAAAATAATGACATCGGTATCATTGGATGTAAACGGGATTCAGGACATCCCTTGCCACTATCCAAATCCGAGCAACCTCGGCACCGTCATCGAGATCGCAGGCACGTAGGTGACAAGCACGATAATCGTGATATGGACAATGTAAAAGGGCAGCATTTCCGATACCACCGATTCGATCCTCTCGCGGCTCACCGCCGAGGCAACAAACAGGATCAGCCCCATTGGCGGCGTCGCCAGGCCAATCGTCAAATTGACGCACATTATGATGGCAAAATGTAACGGGTCAACGCCGACAGCCATCGCGGTCGGTGTCAGGATCGGCCCAAGGATCAGGATCGCCGGACCTGCATCGAGGAACATGCCGACAACCACCAGCAGCAGATTGATCAGCAGCAATACCACATATTTATTGTCGGTATATTCAAACAGAAAGGCCGTCAGAAGTTTCGGCACACCGGACAGGGTCGCAATCCAGGCAAAGACGCTGGCCATTCCAACAGCCAGCAATATGACACTGGATGAGACCGCTGTGCGGAACAGCATGTTCTTCACCCGTGTCAGTGGCAGACTTTTCATAAACACGCACAATATCAAAGCATAGACCACAGCGGCACCGGCTGCTTCGGTCGGGGTGAACACCCCGGACAGGATTCCCCCCATAATGATAATTGGTGTGAGTAGCGGCCAGAAGGCATCAAGGCCGGCGCGAGCTGCCACGCGCATGCCCGGAAAGCGGTCGGCAACCGGATATTTGCGGCGCCGCGCGATGATCGAGACCACTGTCATAAGACCGACACCGGTAAGCAGCCCGGGAACGACACCCGCAAGGAACAGCGCGGCAACGGATATCTCCATGATATAGGCATAGACCACCATGATGATGCTTGGTGGGATGATGGGACCAATCACTGATGACGCAGCGGTTACAGCGGCGGAAAATTTCCGCGAATAGCCCTGTTTTTCCATTGCCGGTATCAGCATCGAGCCAAGTGCTGATGTGTCGGCAACAGCCGAGCCGCTCAGGCCCGCAAAGAAAATCGACGAGATAATGTTCACATGCGCAAGACCACCGCGCAGATGCCCGACAAGTACACGCGCGAAATGAACAAGGCGTTCGGTGATACCGCCCACATTCATAATTTCCCCGGCAAGGATGAACATTGGTATGGCAAGCAGCGGGAATTGATTGATTCCGATGTAGAGCTTCTGGGCAATGATCGCCAGAAAGACCTCTTTGTCAGCCAGGACCAAGCCAAGCATGGGCGCCGCGCCAAGGGCGAACACTATCGGCATGCCAACACTGATCAAGCCAAGCAGAATCCAGATAAATGTCACAGGTAACATTTCACGCCCCTACAAAAACCCCTAAAATGACCACTGGTTAAAACTCGTCCAAAACTGGGCGATGCTTGGTGACGAACGCATCCTGCTCGGCTGGCTTGCCGACAACCAGAAAGGATATGTCCTCCAAAAATTGCTGCAATGACACGAGAGCCATGCTGGCCATACCAAGAGGAATCGAAACAAAAAACCAGTACATCGAGATGTCACCCACCGAAATGGCCACCTGCGTTCTGCCATTCCACGCGAAGTCATGGCTCTTCATGGCAAGAAAACTACAGAAGACGCACACGGCTAAATGCATGACCGCGAGAATAACCCGCGTCACCCGCGATGGAAATCTGGCGATGATAATTTCGATATTGGGGTGAACACCAAGGCGCAGCGCAATCGGCGCACCCAGGAACACCAGCCAAAGCATCGCATATTTGGCCAGCTCCTCCGACCAGGACAAGCTGTCGTTGAGCACATATCGGAAGAACACGCCAGCCGAAACAATCGCTGCAACCGCCAGTACGAGGAACATAGCGCCCCATCGGAAAGCGCCAAGCTGTACCAAATTGATTGCTGACAGACATCTGATTGCCAAATTCATGATTGTATCTACCCCCTGCTCGCGCATTATCCCGGCATTATCGTGACATGCACATCATGCTCTTTCATAGCTGCCAAATCCGGGGTGATGCCAATGCCATCATCCTCAGGCAATTCTATGCGACCACCCCGCGATGGTCGCAAATCCCAATCTGCCAGACTTTCCCTGATCGGGTTGTCATTTACATCAACCTCCAGCAAACCAGCGTCGCCGATGACATTCAACAAATGTGCCGATGCAGCAAGACCAACCATCCCGCCCAGCCAATGCGGACAAAAAACAGATTTAGGGAGTGGCCGCGCGGCGTCACGCCCACCAAAAATGCGGAGCAGCCCCGTAAACCCACCAATTTTGCCAATATCCGGTTGCACAAAGGCAAATAATGCCTGTTCCTGATAGGCGTTGACGGCATCCAATGTCGGCAAATTTTCACCGCCCGCAAGCGGCACGCTGATCATCTTGTTCAATTCTTGCCAATGTGGCACCGCCGCGCTGGCCCGCAGCGGTTCCTCAATCCACGTCAGATCAAACCGGCTCAATTCGTTAATATTGTCGGCGGCTTGCCGCGGCGACATCCATGCCTGATTGGCATCAATCATCAACTGATGATCTTCGTCGATCAATTCACGGGCGCTGGCAAGACCAGCCAGATCAACATCTTCATCAAATCCCACTTTGACCTTGAATGCCGTAAATCCACGTTCACGTGAGAGCCGGACGCGGTCTGCCGCCTCCCTTGGATGAATGCCACTGGCATAGGCCTTTACCGCATCACCCGGCGCACCGAACAAGGCGCAAAGCCTCATCCCCTTCCGACGCGCCACCATATCCCACAAGGCCTGATCCACACCGGCAACTACCTGCAACAGGGTGCCGGGGTCGGCAGTCTGCAAGCCAAGCACCTCAAACGCAGTGGTCAGGCCATCAAAAACCTCTGCTGGAGACCCGAAGCGGCGACCCTTTAGCCAAAAGGCGAATTCATTGACCAACAGGCTGGCTTTATATTCAGCACCATGCGACGGAAAATTGCACCATATCTCGCCATGCCCGACACAACCATCGGCGTCGGTAATCCGGACAAGCAACGCGGGACGGTCATACATCGTGCCAAATGATGTCTGCACAGGCACGTCGATCCTGGCGCGCAGAAGAATTGCCTCAACATGCTTGATCTCATGTGTGTGGCCGGCAAGCCGCCGTGCCACATCCTCAAGCATTCCAACTTGACCGTCTTTCCACATCTTTAACGTCATCTTGACATGTTGGCAGGTTATTTCAGAAACATAATGACATCGGTATCATTCCAACGTAATTATGAAAAGTCAACGTTATCCGTCGGTGGCTCCGAGGATGAGCAACTTAAAAAAATACGATTTTATAATTGTCGGTGCCGGTTCCACGGGGTGTCTTCTTGCCAACAGATTGTCTGCTGTTCCTAGCCATAAAGTTCTTTTGGTTGAAGCTGGAGGTTCGGATCGCCGCTTTTGGTCACGCCTGCCGATTGGCTATTACAAGACCATATACAATCAGACATTCTCACGCATTTTCCAGACAGAGCCATGCGAAGGAAGCGGCGGCCGTGCCATTAAATGGCCGCGCGGACGGATCATTGGCGGGTCCAGCAGCATAAATGGTCTGATCTTTATCCGCGGTCAAAAGGAAGATTTTGACGATTGGCAATCTCTTGGAGCCCGCGGATGGGACTTTCAGACGGTGTTACCCTTTTTCAGGAAGCTGGAGGGTTATAAGGGTGGCGAGAGCCAATTCCGGGGTAGCTTCGGGGAACTCAAGGTAGATGACCTTCGTTTGCGCCATCCCGCCTGCGAGGCGTGGCTGGGGGCGGCGTGTGAATGGGGTCTTCCGCCGATTGACGATTTCAATGGCAATGACTCCTTCGGTGCGAGCAGATACCAGCTCACCCTTGACGGAAGATGGCGGTCAAGTTCTGCGCGCGCATTCCTGCACCCCATCACGCACCGGCAAAATCTGACAGTCATTTCCAGCACCCTTGTCGAGAAAATACTTTTTGCAGACAAACAGGCGACCGGCATTGTCGCGCTGCGCAACGGAGCCCGTGAAACTTACGAGGCTGACAAAATCATACTGAGTGCCGGTGCTCTTCAATCACCGCAGATATTGCAATTGTCTGGCATTGGTCCGGCGGATGTGCTCCGAAAACACGACATTCCGGTAATTCATAAAGCCAGTCAGGTGGGGCAAAATCTTCAGAACCACTACCAGATGCGAACAATTGTCCAAATGCATAATGGCCTGTCTCTGAACAAAGACAGCCGCAACCCACTGAAAATAGCCCTTCAAGGCCTAAGATGGCTGAAGGATGGATCCGGGGGTTTTTCCGTTGGCGCTGGCCAGGCGGGCGCTGGCGCCTGCACGAAATATGCTGAAAATGGTCGGCCCGACGTGCAGCGTTTTGTTATGCCGCTGTCTGTTGACAAACCGGGGGAGCCACTGCATGACTATTCCGGCTTCACCGCAACCGTCTGGCAATGTCATCCAAAGTCCCGTGGGTCCGTAGAAATACGATCGGCCGACCCGGCACAAGATCCAAAGATACAGCCAAACTATCTGGCTGAAGAACATGATCAAAAAGTCATGATTGAAGGCGTTAAAATGATGCGTGAAATCTATCACATGGCTTCCTTCAATAATTTGTGGGACACCAAAATTGTCCCCGGGGCCGATATTGACAGTGATGAAAAGATACTCCATTGCATCCGCAACAATGGGCACACCGTTTTCCATCCTGTGGGAACTTGTCGCATGGGTGACGATGCGGGCGCGGTTGTCGATTATGAATTGCGCGTGAATGGCGTTAAAGGGCTGTATGTTGCTGACGCCTCTGTCATGCCGAAGATCACATCCGCCAACACCAATGCACCATCTCTGATGATTGGTGAAAAGGCAGCGCATCATATTCTGCAACATCATTCCGGGTAGCTTTTTCTCAGTCATCGCGGGGCCCCCTCACCCGTCCAACAAGGCTTCACATCATCACCAGCTATGGTATCTTTGCCACGGCCATTCACCCGCCCGAGCAAGAGGCGCAGGCGATGCCTGTGTGGAACATGGGCCTGATGGCGAATGGAAAGCGAGGCCATCGTGCCATCACAATCGAACTACAAATTGGTAACCATACGCGACGTGGCACGGCTTGCAGGTGTCTCGCCGATCACCGCCTCTCGCGCGCTGAACAAATCGCATCTGGTAAAACCGGAAACACGAAAGAAGGTCGAGGCTGCGGCAGCAGAATTGAAATTCATTGGCAACAGTGCGGCGGGCAGCCTGTCAAACAAGCGCAGCAACATGGTGGGCATCGTCGTGCCGACGCTGTCCAATTCGATCTTTGCAGACACGATCCAGTCAATCACCAGTCGCCTGATGCCTGAGGGCTTTCAGGTTTTGATTGGCAGCAATGAATATTGTTTGCAACGCGAAGAGGACATCATTCGGACATTTATCTCGCATCGTGCTGATGCGCTGATACTCACAGGCCATACCCATACCAAGGTGGCCGAGGAGTTGATTGGGCAGTATCAGATACCAACAGTTGAAATCTGGAACATTTCGGAACATAGCAAGCATATCTGTGTTGGCATGTCGAATTATCAGGCCGCCTTTGAAATGACATCTTTCCTGATTAGCCGCGGTTACAAGAAAATTGGCTATATCGGCGGTATCTTAAAAAATAACGACAGATCACAGGATCGCATGCGTGGTTACAGGGAGGCTCTTGAGAAGCATGGCAGGCCTTTTGATCCCAATCTGGCACGCGAGTCCAGATATGAATTTGGCAGTGGCGCCGCCGCAATGCAAAGCCTTCTAACCAAAAGCCACGGCATTGATTGTGTTTTTGCATCGTCGGATATCATCGCCTTCGGTGCGCTGATGGAGTGCCACCGCAACGATATCAAGATTCCGCAGAACATCGCTCTGGCCGGCTTCGACAACACCGCCATTGGCGCCATTTATAAGCCGGCCTTGACAACAATATCAGTCCCAAGACAGCGCATCGGCCTGAAGGCCGCTGAAATCACATTGCAATTGATTAATGGCGAAGACGACATCCAGAAGCTTAATGACCTAGGATTTGATTTGAAGGTCCGTGACACGACCTGACCGGCGGCCAATCAATGATCCGGTGATTGTCAAAGATGTGAAAAACAAGCCACCAAGGGCAAGCTGCGCTATTTGCCACTCGGAAAATTGACTTGCATTGGATAATGATACCGGTATCATTCAGAGATCTGGCGATGCGGAAAGTCCGAACAGCGCAGGTTCCTACGTAACATATCGACACATTTGGCGCAGACGCAAAAGGGCAATCTGGAATGCAGACCGGCAACCGAAAAAGCCTGACACAACTCAGAGAAACAGCCACACTCATCCGCCAGGATGTGGTCCGCATGGTTGCCCGCCACGGCCAGGGCTATGTCCAGCAGGGCCTGGGGGCGGCTGATCTTTTCACCTATCTCTATTTCCAAGAGCTTCGATTTGACACGGCGAGCCTCACCTGGGCCGACCGTGACAGATTTATTCTTTCAACGGCGCATAACACAGCGGTCTTTTACGCCACCCTTGCCAGAGCAGGATTGTTGGAGCCGGACAGACTTACCGAATATTGCCTTAACGGCTCATCCTTGGAAATCAATGCCTCCGAACGGTTGGGGCCGCTGGTCGAATGCACCTGTGGCTCGCTCGGTCAGGGCTTGTCGGTTGCCGCCGGGCTGGCCATGGGAAGCCGTCGGCAACAGCGAGATGCAAATGTCTATCTGATGCTCGGTGATGGTGAACTTGAGGAAGGACAGGTGTGGGAAGCGGCGATGTTCGCCGCCACACACAAGCTGTCAAACCTCACTATGATCATCGATCTCAATTATATGCAGGTTGAAGGCGATGCGCGCGATGTTGCCGCCATCGATCCGGTTGATGCGAAGCTGGAAAGCTTCGGCTGGCAGACAATCATCATTGACGGTCATGATTTCGATGCGATGTTTGCCAGCTTTACAGCGGCAAGGGCTGATACCGATCGACCATCCTGCATCATTGCCCACACAACCCCCGGCAAAGGCGTGCCTTTTCTTGAAGGACAGAAGAGCCACAATATGGTTCTGCCAGAAAACACTGCCGGCGATGCTCTGAAATGGCTGGAGGCGGATCATGGCTAAAACAGATGGCGGGCCTCGCAAATCTGACGCTCTCCATCTTGATGATTTCTCTGTCAAACAACAGCCCAATCATCAGACAGTCCCGAAATATTATGGCGAGGCACTTCTTGCCGCCGCCCGCACCGACAGTTCGATTCTTGCACTCACCGCTGATTTGACGGCACCAACGGAAACTGACCTTGTGCGTGACCACTTGCCTGACCAGTTTGTTATGGTCGGCATTGCCGAGGCGAATATGGTTGGCGTAGGGGCCGGCCTTGCCCGTGCCGGCTTCATCCCCTTTGTCCATTCCTTTTCGGTGTTCCTATCGCGTCGCAGTTTCGACCAGATCGCGATGCAGATTGCCTATCCAAAGACCAATGTAAAGCTGGTTGGTTTCATGCCTGGAATCGACTCACTGCTTGGTGTTTCGCATCAGGCGATCGACGATATTGTCCTGATGCGCGCCTTACCAAACATGACAATATTGGAACCTGCCAATCCGGCAGATTACGAGGATGCCGTGGCAGCAGCCTTGGCGCATGAAGGGCCGGTATATCTGCGACTGTATCGGGCGACGACGCCAGCGACCCCAATGGATGGTGTTTCCCCGTTACAAGCTGGCAAGATCAGGCACCTTCATCACGGCACTGACGCGGCAATCTTTGCCACCGGCCTGATGGTGGAGCAGGCGTTGAATGCCGCAGAGGATCTGAAGAGCCAATCTATCAATGCATCGGTTATCGATTGTGCCAGCCTCAAACCGCTTGATGTTGCGGGCATTCTCGACGTCATCAGCCAAAGCAAAGTTATTGTTACCGCAGAAAACCACACAATCATCGGCGGTCTCGGGTCAGCAATCGCAGAAATCATGGCCAGCAACAATATCGCCCGGCCATTTTTTCGTATCGGCGTTCAGGATTGTTTTGCAGAGGGCGGCAGCCGGGCATTTCTGTTTGGCAAATATGGCCTGTCGGCAAGTGATATCGCTGCCGCGGTCAAACAGGGTTTGACATCATGACGGAATGCCATGAACAGGTTGGCTTGGTCGGGCTTGGCACCATGGGTGCGGCGATGGCCAGACATCTTCTGGACGGGGGATGGAGCCTGGTTCTTCACGACACTGACAAAACAAAATTCGCCCCGTTTGAAGGGTATGCAAATTGCGTCATGGCCGGCTCGCCAGCCGAGACGATGCGCCTGTGCACCCGTCTGGTAACCATGCTGCCAACCAGCGACCATGTCGAACAGGTTCTGTTTGGCGCCGAGGGCGCCATTGCCGAGATTAAGGCCGGCGATCTGGTGATAGAGATGTCAACAGGCCAGCTCCACATGCTGGAGCAACAGGCACAACAGCTTGAAAAGATGGGCGCGGCCCTTATCGACGCACCTGTATGTTTGTCCCCGGCCGAGGCGGCATCCGGTGATTTGATCGCTCTTGTTGGCGGCAGAACAGAGGATATCACGCGCGCTGCCGACCTTCTGGAAGCCTTATCACAACGCATAATACATGCCGGGCCAATCGGCTATGGGTTGCGATTGAAGTTGGTCAACAATTACATGAGCATGATAAATCACGTCCTGACTGGCGAGGTGCTGGCATTGGCACGTGCTGCAGGACTGGATCGTCAGATAACCATAGATCTGCTGCAGAACACGGCTGCAGGACGCGGCCAATTGCTTACCAATTTTCCGAAAAAGGTCCTGCGCGGCGACACCTCTGCCGACTTTCCAATCACCATGGGAATTAAGGATCTTTCCATGGCCATCAATATGTTTGAGACGATGCAGGGTGACGCTTGCTTTGGTGCCTTGGCAAGGCAGTTGTTTGATGATGCGGCCAAGGCGGGGCACGGCGCCCAGGATTGCACGGCAATGCTTGAGTATTTTGACAATAAACTGGCTGGAAAGCCCCGGTAGAACAGGATGCATATCCGTTAGAGCGCAAAGGTGATCTTCAATCATCGGGGTATATTCAGATGGCTTTTCAGCAGGACACTCATAGGCGCAATTAAGTGAAACAGAAAACCGGTGGCAATTTCATAAAGCGTGTTTTCTTTACAGGCGGCAGCGGGAAAGCTGGCCTTCATGTAATGCGCTATCTCGCCGACAGGGGGCACAAGGTTCTCAACGCCGACATTATCAACATGCCGCAGGATGGCGTCGATTTTCTGAAGGTCGATGTCACCGACCCCGGGCAGGTGTTTTCCGCGATGTCGAGCCACATGAACCGGGATGAGTTGCGCCAGCGCCAATGGCCCCTTGGCTATGATGCGGTGGTTCATTTCGCTGCCATTCCCCGGATATTGCAAACGTCCGATATTGAGACCTATCAGACGAATGTGATGGGAACATATAATGTGCTGGAGGCAGCCGCAAAGCTGAACATCAGAAAGGTGATTTTCGCCTCATCAGAAACTGTCTATGGGCTATGCTTCTCGCATGACAAGCCAAAGCCGCTGAGTCTGCCCGTTGAAGAGGATGACGAGACACGTCCGATGGACAGTTATGCCGCGGCAAAAGTGGTCAACGAAGAGACAGCCAAAGCATTCCAACGCCGCACCCAGCACGATATTTACGGCTTGCGGATAGGTAATGTCATTGAACCCGACGAATATGGGTTGTTTGACGACTTCTGCGCGAAGCCCGAGGCCCGCCTTCCAAATGCATTTAACTATATCGATGCACGCGATCTTGGCCAGGCGGTCGATCTATGCCTGCAACATGACGGCCTGGGCTACGAAGTTTTCAATGTGTCGAATGACCAGAATTCAGTTGATCTGGACAATGCGGATATCATTTCAGAATTTTATCAGGGCGTACCTCTCAAACGCGGCATTGATCCGACCGAGTGCCTGTACTCAAACCAGAAGATGAAGCGCATGCTTGGTTTCAAGCCGATACACGACTGGCGTAACGAAGCGGGACGTTAAGCAAGGCAAGCAAAACAAGTGCCGGCAAAGGGGGTAACATATGCTGTCCTATGCGCTCGGGGTTTTGGTCCTTATGGTAATTCCCGGCCCGGCTCTTCTTACCATTTTCGGAATAGGCGCCACTTTTGGCTACAATGCGGGGATAAGGTATGTCTCCGGCGTGTATGTCGGCGCGAATGTGACAATGCTGATCGTATTCAGCGGACTAAGCACGCTTCTGTTTGAATTTCCCGGACTACGTTCCGTGCTTTTCCTGCTGTCATTGACCTATTTCGTCTATCTTGCGGCGCGGATTGGACTGGCTGGATCGGGGCTGGGCATTGTAAAGCGCGCGCCGCCCGGGTTTCGCGCCGGACTCATGTTGCAGCTTGTCAATCCAAAAGCCTATATGACGGTCTCGGCGCTTTATTTCGGCTTTCCAATCCTTGCCGATTCGCCAGTGAATGAAGCCATAATAAAGATCATTATCGCCAATATAATCTGGATACCGGGGCATTTTCTCTGGCTATATGCTGGCGTAAGGGTCAACCGTCTGAACTTGTCAGCACGCACCGCCCGCATTCTCAACATCACTCTGGCGACAAGCCTGCTCATCATCGTGTTCAGTTCAGCGATTTTCTCAACATTTGGAGCTCTGTGAGTTCGACCGGCCCCTGAAAGGTGAAAGCAACCAGCAAGAGGCGTTAACTATCATCAGGTCACTGATCGACAGGATCGAAATAACACCCGGTGAAAAGCGCGGCGATCCACAAATGCAACTTGTTGGTGGCCTCGCGGCGATACTTGAACGGGCAATATCCGGACAACAAAAAACCGCCATCCAAAAGGATAGCGGTGTTGCGTTATGGCATGCGACAAGTCTTGTTGGTTGCGGGGGCAGGATTTGCTCAAGACCCTACAATTAGAGAGTGGGTATGACGTCGTTGCGTGGGCGCGCAACCGCCGACACATGCACCCGGCTTTTGTTCTGGCAGATGGTCAGAATCGGCGAATATGGGTTTGACCGGTAAAATCCAATCTGACATCGTCGAAGGATGACATCAGAAACAGGTTTTGATTGCTTCTGGTGGCAGGAACGGCCACCAATCTCCGCACCTCCAACTTCCTGGCAAGACCATGCCGAGATCATCATTGTCGGGTGCGGCTTCACCGGATTGTCCGC
>CENJ01165482.1_pt1 | contig 13469 bp, 14 predicted proteins | sample 356161 | NCBI WGS metagenome assembly CENJ01 (sample SAMEA2619531, study PRJEB7988) | marine metagenome | biome: marine biome (ENVO:00000447); feature: surface water layer (ENVO:00002042); material: "saline water (ENVO:00002010), including plankton (ENVO:xxxxxxxx)" | depth 5 m
ATGTACTAGCTTGTATTCTATTGGATACGTCACCAATACTACATTTCAATCCCATGAATTCATAATCTGCCTTTGGAACAGTGCCTGTCAGTCCCCAACGTATACCACAGTGTCCAAACGGACCTGTCAATAATCTTTTAAGTACATCTGCTTTCGCCATGTGTACCTCATCGATTATAACCGTATTGATACCTTGTATTGCTTCTAAGAAATCAGTTGTGTGTTCGTCTTTGCTTTTTTTCTCTAGCACGTTTAACGATTGCCATGTTGCTATTGTATTAAATCTTCCCAGCTCTTTACGGTCACCATAGTACACACCCACATCTAAATTACATGCAATAAAATCTTCCTCAGTTTGTGTTACAAGACTTTTGTTTGGGACTATTGTCAGCGTCCGTCCATACGGTTCGACCAATTGACAAAGTGCCGCAGTAATAATAGTCTTACCTGCACCAGTGGCGATCTCTTGTATGCTCTGTGGATGTTCGATAAATTTGTTAATGGTCTCTACTTGATAATCTCTTAATACTATCGGCTGTCCAGCCGCTGGATGATTTTCAGGCCATGTTATGTGTGATAGATAATTTTTATCAACAGCTTTAAATTCAAAGTTGTGTTGTTCTCTACGATCTTCTACATCGATGTATACTCCTCCGTCCTCCAGTATTGGAAGTATCTGATCAACTAGATTTAGATATGTTGTGCCGCCTAGTCCAAAGAAACTTACTTTGCCGTCCCATCTTCCTAGTTTAACTGCTGGTAAATGTCTTGCGTATGGTATCTCATATTTGAACTTGTTCGATAATCTCTTTCGCCATTCGAGTGATAAGTTCTCGAACTTCACATTTACTTCATCTTTAATTACTAATTTACAACTGCTCATTTTAAAGTTTTATTATAATATGATCATGCCAATCCCAACTACTCGGTTGGTGATCACTATAATACAACTTTTTTGAAAGATTTTCAAGCATTCTTTTTAGGTTGTCGGTACCAGTTGCATAGTAGCCTCCACCTAATGCAACTAGTGATGCTTTTGGTTTTATTTTACTCTTAATCATTGCTCTTGGTATTCTGTTACGCACAAAAATAATTTTGGTATTATCACTTATTAGTTTAAATTGTTTGCTCATCTGATGTAGTTCATACAAGTTTTCAAAAAACTCTTTTGATTTTTGATTATCCAGCAGATATGTTCTGTCACTGTTATGACGATCTATGTCTTTTTTGTAGATAGGTTCTTTTACATCAAAACCCCAACTACAATCATTTAATATGTCAATACCGTATGCCTTAAATGCGTTTAGCCATTCCCAAAATGTTGTTACGTCATCTTGCATATGTATATCTCCACTTACAGGCATTATGAGAGGAAAGCAATTAAGTTCAATAAGTCCCCTTACTACTTCTTTCTTTGTAAAAGTTTTTGAGTCTATCCACAACTTGTGATATTTGTTGTGGGCTATTTTATGTCCTAACATGGTATCTGCATCAACGTTTATTCCTTGAGTGTCTATGTTCAAATTTTTTAGACTATCAACTTGAGCCAATGGTGATTTGTTCTTTAAGTTTTTATCCCAATATTCTTTTAAAGACTCCGGAGCATTGTTTAATACAATTTCTCCTGCTATAAGTCTTGCTGTTGGCTGACGATGCCCGACTATTTCTTTTTTGATTTCTTCGTAATCATTTAACAAAGTATCATCTAGAAATTTAAAATCATATCTGACAGCTATCAAAGTAAGGTAATAGGCAGTGACATCGCAATGTAAAAAGGTCCATTTTTTTGCTTCACCGTCATATGAGCTGTATCCGGCTGGCATGTCTCTATTGTCTTTCATACAACGAATCAGTTGTATAACTTTTTTATTATATGGAAATCTCATTTCTATTTTTTCTACGTTATCTTCATCAACATATTTTTCGATAACTTTATCAAAACTAATAACTCGGAAGTCATCTTCGTAAACAGGTTTATCTAACAATTTTTTTATGTCCATGCCATGTGCTTGGAATTTTGTTAGATAACGTTTCAAAATCACAAGTGCCAATCTAGCCTGTTTTTCAGTCCATGCATACTGTGATTCTGCAAGTGACCTAACAGTCTCATGATCTTTAGGATGTGGTTTAATTATGGCTGTATTTCCGATCATAGAAGGATCTACCCAAAAAATATCATTATATGCTAGTATTTTAAGTGCTTCGTTAATTGTTTTTGGCATATCTGTGTGCATTTAGTATCCTGGTAATATAGATAATTATTAGTATATTATAGCATAACTGGTAATATAGTCAACCATGAAAAGAACAAGCAAAAAGACCGTATCGGTCAGGAAACAATTAAAGATAAAGTTGGAGAATACTCTGACTAGACGAAAGAATATTAGAAATTTCAAACCAACAGTTTCAATCGTTTCCACGTGGTTCAAACACCTTAACAAAGGATTATTTGAAAGTAAATTACCAACAGTTCCGATATACTTGGTAAGGATGACTAATGACTGGGGCAGATGTTGGGCAAACTGGGATAATAGGAAATGTAGAAAAGGAACGTATGACCAGACTATTATACCTTATGACAAATGCGAGGTCACTTTTGCAATCGAGATGCACACCAAGTATCCAACATTCAAAGATTTTATTGAAACTTTAGCACACGAAATGGTACATCTATACCAAATGACTATACTAAAGGACCCTTATTCAAATCATAATGCAAACTTTTATAAATTTAAGCAACGATTTAAAAATGCTGGTTTGTCCTTATCAAGAACCGGCTAGTACGTTTTCTTCAAACTCTTTGTAAGTAATCACTTTACTATTTCCTAGATCTGTTCCAGTCTGCAGATGATTCATGTACTCGGGTGGGCTATCATGTACCACGGTGTAATTAACGTAAGGTCGCATTTTTAACATATCTCGAAATTGTTTTAGCCATCCTTCAAATATTTTATCATCATGCCGCTCTCCATAACAGTCGGTACCTTGGTATATGTTGTTAAGTTTACCCTCCCCATATTCTCTAAAATCAAATCCTATAAGATAAATGTTTTTATGTCCATGCACACCTGCTGTCCAGAACGCGGCATTACCCGATATCCAGTGGGGGTTATTAGGTATCAAGTTTATCATTCCTTTGCTTTGTTTCCTGTTAACTTCCAGTGCAGGCCCGTAGTGTACAGTTTTTAATCCTACTTCGTCTTCCACCATCTGCATAGACATCTTAGTATCTACGGAAAATATAAAATCAGGCATGAAGTCTCTGTATAGTGCGTTACATCCATAAGTCTGTCCTGTTGCCTTCAGTTTGTTCAAATCAAATTTATCACGTGAAGGCCCATTACCTATGCAGTAGGCGTTACCTCTAGGAATAGCTTTCACTTTGTCCTCAAAAAATCTTATGTCTTGTATACGTTTGCCTTGCCTGATTGTAGTATTGACACAAACGTTTTCTCCTTCGTACTTCTGCCATTGTATTGGAGTTATTTCAGGTTTACCTATGTTTATAGTTTGCATTACAAGTACCTATCCTCTAACCTCGCCCGGATCCTAGTCCACGGAAGTCCTTTCTCTATCTCATCCTCAAACCATTCTGTGTATGCTAGTTTATCGGCCCATTGGTGCCTATTAGGCATGGCGGGTGTATTGATATCGTTAAGTTTTATATTTCCTACATCATGGCACAGACTAGATTCCGATACAAATACAGGTATTCCTTTTATTACTGCCTCCATGGCAGGGTTGCTAGAATGATTTACCACCGCCCAAGTTCTTTCCAATGTAGCTCTAAAATCTGTATCGTCGTAAGTTCTGTAATCTCTTTTAGGTAAACGCACTTTCACATTTTTAAATTTTTTTTCATCAAAGTTTATTATGTTTCTAGGATGAGGTCTTACTAAGATGGGTCTTGTTGTATATTTTCTTATCTCACGTATCTGTTGTTCGATCCACTGCGACATTCTTGGAAGACCCTTCCATTGTTCTGAAGTGTCATGTTGTCCACATATTACAATCAAGTCACCAGTAGGATTCCATGGACGTAGCTCATGCTTAAATAAAGGCCAACGTCTGTTGTCAAAAGTTTGATTGGCAAAGTCGGCATCTCTATTGATTCCATTGATCCCTATCTTAAAACTTAAATTTCTACGTAGTCCACCAACCTCAATTACTATTACTGGCTTACCTGCATTTCTATAACGATCCCATATTCTTTTATATTTTTCCATACGTCCACGCCAAAGCACACTCCATATAACTGCAACATCTCCGTTTGTTTCTTTATCAACATGTATCTCGTCACCGGTTCTTTTCATTGAATCTATAAATTTTCTAAATATTTCTTTGCTGTTTAAAGGACCGTGCATAGGCCAAACTTCTACTCTCATTAGTTTCCTTGCTTTCCTTTTGCCACCTTGCTTACTATATCGTCTGCTTCTTCAGGATTAAATTGTACGCCTTCAAAAGGATCGTAGTGATCAACGTTCTTCCAATAATCTTCGTTCCGTCCTCCCCGCAGATCGCTCTTACTACTCTTTCCTAATACTTTCCTTTTACCTTTCATGTGATCAATATATGCCCCAAGCTCACTGTTTATAAACACGTGATGTCCTTTCGCTCCTGCGCCTTTGCCTATGTCTACACCGTCGACGGGTGCTATACGTTTTACACACTGCCAGAATAGATAACTGTCATGCCATTCTAGCTCTTTGAATATTGTGTCCTTGGTGTATAATGTTGTCCAGTAGTGCATGAATTCTGTTATTTTTGTGTGTCTTCTGTTGTAACATACCCAACCGCATTCCGGATACGTTTCACCCCTTCCGAGAAAGTTGACAAGTTTATCTTTAGGTAATAGATCTGTAACGAATTTGGTAGTGATCGGTCTGAATGTGTAGGTGTCGGCATCTAACCATAACACATAATCTGTTTCAATTGTTTTGATTGCATGATCTACTGCGAAAGTTTTGTGTGAGAATCTCACAGCGTCCCATAGGTATGATCCTTTGCCTTTGTCGTTTTTTCCTGCTTTAGGATCTCTCCGTACGCCTCCTGGTATTTCATTTGTCTCACCGTTAGCTACCGGGTCGTCTTTATGCCTCTGTTTAAATTTCAACAATTCAGGACAAGCCTCTTCAATGTTTACAAACTTAACTTTCGCATGTTGGAGTTCGGGCTTCTTGCCTTCGTAATATGCATATATGGTAACATCGTCTGGCCAGAATTTGATATGGCTTTGCAACATCCTTTTTGCATATGTTGTCCATCTGTTTGGCGGAAAAGTTGTTACTACTGCTAGTGTGGTCATAACTTTATTTAATTTGATATTTTTCCTTCCAGTTTTTTACTTGCCACTCTGGCATCAAGCGTTTGCCTGCCTTTTGTGATCTGCCTTGCGATTTTAATCTTTCAATGCCTATTTCATTATCATAGGTTTTTGTTAATTCATGATCAACATTATCCATTAACCAATAGCCGATCGGAACAGTCCATCCTGTTTTTTCTTTGTTGATAATGTATTGCGGTAAGAATTTTTGATACGCTTCTTTTACTAAGGATTTTGCACCGCCACCAACAAATTTATGTTTTGATTTTATGTTTAAACAATACTGCATAAATTTTTTAGATGCTAAAGGAAACCTTCCTTCCATGCTATATGCCATTCCATAGTAGTCATTTCGAGTGAAGAATGATTCTGGAACTTGGGTAACACAATCTAGCGCCATGTACGACGCTGTTGGATCATCCGGATTCCAAAGTTCATCACTGTAGCAACTTTCAAGTTCATTAAGCAAAACTTTATCATCCACAGGATCTTCAGTCAAAACATGACTGCCTTTCTTGATTCTTTCTAACCATAGTTGCAAAAGTTCCTTCCAACTATTTGGCTTCGAATGGCTATCAAACAATACATTGTATTTTGCGTAACCTCCTAGCAGTTCATCACCCATATCACCTGCCAGTGTAATGACTATACCGGTATCCGACAGATATTTGTTTGTGTAGCAATACATTGGATTGCTTGGGTTATAGTTCGGCTGTTCCATATACCATATGCTGTCTTCCCATGCCGATAGGTATTCTGTGGGCGAAACAACAACATCGTGATGATTGAATTTTTGATCCGACGCTAATTTTTTTGCAGTTTTTGAGTCACTGTTGTAATCTTCATCTGCTTGTATTTCAGGTGAAATTCGATTTGTAAATGTGTTAATGTTGTTAGTGTGTTGTTGTAGTTCGTATGCTACCACAGAAGAATCAAGTCCTCCACTTAAAAATACTCCAATTTTTCTTTTACCTATTGCACACTGCCTGACAGTTTGGGCAAACATTTCCTTAAGTTCATTTTTGGAATAATCTTTGTTTGCGTTTGGCCTAATATAAATTCTCTTTACATGTTCTAGGGTCTTATTTTCAATGTGGTAAACAATAGTCTCTCCCGGCAAAACTTTTTTAATATTGCTGAACAGAGTGTTTCTTAGAGGATTGACACCTACTCTTGTCATGATACTGCAGGCGAGGTTATCAAGTGTTCGGGCGTTAGGTACTACATCAAGCATACCCTTAACTTCTGATGCAAACACAAGGCCTCTGTCTATTTCTGCATAGAACAATGGCTTTATCCCAGCATGATCTCTACTCAGTGTAATAGTTTTATTTTTTATATTATAGTAAGCAAAACCATGCATGGAGTCAATCTCATCAATGAATTCTATTCCGTATTCATCCAATCCCCATGCTAAAAGTTCAGTGTCACAACCAGTTAAATTTTCAAAATTTTTATATTTTTTTATAAGCTCGATGTAGTTGAAAATTTCTCCATTGTATACAAGTATGTTTCCTTTAGGAGTCTTCCATGGCTGTCGAGACTTGCTTGGTTCGGCCATTATACTTAGAAGATTATGTCCTAGTGTCACATGATCGGATGTCCATATGTCTGATCCGTCGGGTCCTCTGTGTTTACATATTTTGATGTAATTTTTTATGAATTCGGGATCATTGTCCGTAATACCATATATGCCACACATTATAGACCTAATTTTGATTTAAATCTTTTATAAACTGTTCCATCTCTGATTTCTTTTATGCTCCATAGTTTATATCCTAAATCATTTACCCATTGTGTCCTGTCAGGAGTCTTTGGTGTTTCTATGTCGTTAAGGTCTTTATTACACACGTCCCAACAAAGTGCAAGATCTGATGTACAAAAAGTTGGTATACCCCTAATGCAACTGTCAACACTTGCTGTGGAGTTGTGTGTTACAACAGCATGTGCGTTTGCTATCGCTTCTTGGAAGTGAAACCTATAGAATTTTTTTTCATCTCCGGCGAAATGTTTCTGGGTGTATTGTAGTTCAACGTCTTCTGGTAAATCTTCTTTACGAGCAACAATTGATGCTACGTGATTAGGATGTGGTCGAACAATAAATGGCCTGTCAGTTGCAGGTCTTAATTTTTCATAAACTTTATTAAACCATTCTATTGGATCAAGTTCATTCATGCTCCAGTTGTCTTTAGGTTGAAGAACAAATATTATCGGATCATTTTGATTAGACTTACGCCATGGTTCATATTTCACATTGAATTTTTTAACCATCATGTCCCAACGATCACTAGGACTGTTGTCTGAAAGAAAATTCCCATTGTTCATCGGGGTGTATAATGATACCCTAAAATGATGATCCGGTGAAGTAGATACATTACCAAAACTCGACAATAATCCTCCGTCAAAGGTAATCAATGGAATTTTATTAGCTCTGCAATTATTGGCAAGCTCTCTACGTCTACCTTTAGTATGATGCATTTGCTTGTCACCACCATAACCAAACATGGCGGCCATTGGTGCAGTTGGGGTCATTTCGCCTTCTACTGTTGGCCCTGATCTGTTCTCATGAACAATGACCGGTTCGTCACCTGCGGCTTCGATTCCGGCTTTCAAGTGGTACAACAGTTCATAACTGTTACCACGTTTACGATCCTTTACTGTTCGTCTGAATATTTCAACTTTCATTTAACATTCTCCATGCTGTACCGTTGGCCATTTCTTCTAGTGTCCAATTATTATATGCTAAACTTGAAAATAATGCAATCCTATCCTCATATCTAGGTGTTTCTATTTTGCTAAAATTAATTTCTGATATGGGCGCCGCGGCACACATAGCATCGCAAAAGACAGGCACACCGTTTGCCAAACTAGCGACAAGTGTGTTGGAGTTGTAAGTTACCATTGCGTGGTAATCTTTCCAATTAATATTTCCTTTATGTTCGGTTGGCTTGTCTACTTTCACGGTTGCACCTACATGATCCTTAGCAACTGTTGGGTTGTATGGTTTTTCACGCACATCAATTTCTCTATCTGTGTTAAGTTTTAATGTTTCTATGGTTTTATCTAACCAATCTGTAGCGTTGAAGAAATTTGCTATTGCATTTGTTGGCGGTAACACTAAAATTTTTTTGCCTTTATTCCATGGTTTTATTTCTTGTTTAAAATTATTTTCATATCTGTCTGCAGGTTTTTGATGTAATACATTTTGGCAATGTTTATTTTTTGTAATTCTTAACCAGTGAGGATGATCATGGGCGTTTGTGAAGTATCCGTGATCCATAAAGTAAAAGTTTTTATTTTCTTTTTCACACTGTTTGTATATTTCTCCAGACCCTGCAAGTATTCCGTACATGGTTAATTGTTCTTCAGGGAGTTTTTTTAATTCGCGGAAATGATATATCATTCCATTTCCGGATCCTTTGACAAAGGCATCTATGTATCTTTGTGTTCTTGGTTTGGTTGTGTGTATACCCGATAGCATTATTTCCTGTTTTCCTTAATTTGAAACATCTTGCGTTTTGCCGCTCTGTTAAATTCTGCAATAATGTTGATACTTCTTCTGTGGACAGTGGCATCTTTTCTGGCAGACACACTATGGACACATTTAGAAGATGTATTGCAAAAGGCCACTAGTGTGTTTGGTTTGTAAGGAATTGTCTTAACAATTTTGCCTGCTTTTTCTTTTACTTCTCTTCCTCCATTCTTATTCACTTCGTGTATATCAGCTTCGGTTTTATGAATTTGAAATTGACCTCCTGTGCTTTTGTCGTGCCTGTATGGCATGTAAAGTAGAGCCGCGTAGATTTCTCTTGGATTATCTATGTGTGGAGTTCTCGAACTAAAGTTGACAGGTCTATGCATCACAGTCTGGCAGTCTGTCCCTATCCAATCATCGCCATTATTCCATCCTCTAGGACCTAAAGTATTCTCTAGATTTTCTATATGTGGAATAAGTTCTCCAAATATCGAGTTCATCTCTTTGTAGAAAGCTACGGATGTATGATACTCTGTAAATTCCTTCCATATATTGGAGACTTTTCCTGGCTTTAACATCTCATCTGCCTTAAGTCTATAACATATTCCTTCGTCGAATGGTTTTGTAGATAATAGTTGCTCCTTTGGCCATTCTTTTTCAAGACTGTCATAAACGTCCTGAGGTAATGCATCTTCAATTACAAAATGTGGATAAGGATCTAGAATTAAATTTGGTCTTTTTTGTAAAACTGAAAGCATTATTCTAAATGCTCCATTATGTCTGGTATATTAATTTTAAAATTTATCATATCGCTAAAACGTTTTACCCCTGGTAATTTTGCATTGTTTTTTCTCGCAATCGGAACAACATCTGCCAAGTACAATTTGTGTTCTAAATTTAAATTATGTGCTAAGAGTGGATACACTTTTTTATGTATCATATTTTTATCTTGTATTTCTATGACTTTGGTCCCAGGTTGACACCACAATAAATTTACTAAGCCTGCTCCATGTGCCGCGAGAATATGAGATGCTTCAGCGAATGTTTGCATTTGTTGTTTAATGGACATTTTTTCTAAGGCCACTGTTTCCCATCCTTTAAGTTTAAGTAGTAGCTCATCCGAATTTATAAGTTTCCTTGTAGTTGCTCCAGGTCGTAACACCACTATTTTCCTGTGTTGCGTAACACCTTTTAGATTTTTTAATCCTTTAAAATGTCTGAGCCACGGTGCCGCAGGAGGCACTATGATTCCGTCTTGTGAGTTACTCATGCTTGGGACTATAAGGTGTTTAAATCGCCATGTTGATCCTTTAGGCATAACAACAATCTTTACTTCGGGGAAAAGTGCTTTGCATACTTTCTCAAAATATTTACTCTGGTTTGCTAGTACAAAGCAATACCTATTGAAGTTGGTCGACCATCTTTTTTCAATTAATCTAAACTTAGAAATAACATCAATCCATACATGCCATGGATTTTCAGCACTTGCTTCGTCCACAGGCAACCAAACGTAAGTATTATTTTCATTGAAAGACTCCGAGACCGGAGGTAGTAATAAATCTACACTGTCACCCCATTCGCTCCAAAGAGCGTGACTTTTTTCTGGTTTGTGTCTACTTTTATGTGTTAGTTTCCACACGTGGTCTGTGATTAATCTATTTTCTCTGGTCAACAACAACGGGCATGTGTGTACTTTACAGTCGTGAAATTCTGCGACGAAAGTTGGTAAACTTGCAAAGTGCGGGTCAATAGAATCATAATATGGCACGGTGTAGTTGTATTCAGGATCCACCATATCCCATCGATTAAGGAAGTAATCAAGCGAGGTTATATTTTTTACTGACATTTAATTAATAATTATGTTATAATACACTACTATGATATTATTTTCAAATGGTTGCAGTTTTCTAACACCCCGACCAAAAGACGGAGTAGATACATTCACATCAAAAATAGTTGCAGAACGTTATGGATCGGAGCTGGTAAATCTTGCTATGGGCGGAAGGGGGAATACTAGGATAAGTTTTTCAACAAAGGTTTGGTTCGAGCAAAATAAAAACCAAGATATTTTTGCAATCATAGGATGGTCAAGTGCAGTAAGGAACGATTATATTACAGACGACGGTTGGAAGAAAGGCCGTATACCAGGCACAGATCTTACATGGAGGACCTGGAAGACTTTAGATAATGTTAGTTTTATAAGGAGTAATAAAGGATGGGATATAGAGAATAATCTATGCATGAATTTTTTGGATAACGTTTTTGATTTACAGAACTATTTTGAACGGAAAAAAATTCCTTATGTCATGTATAACTCCCTGCCTAATGATTTTGGCAACGGTACAGAGGACTTCGAAGTAATCAGAAATGCCATCAATATGAATAGATTTTTCAGTCCAAAGGTCAGTCAATACGAATTTATATCTGACAAAAATTTAATAGCAAGTCCTAGCGACCCACACCCATCTGCAGAAGGACATAAGCAATGGGCAACACAACTTATGGAATTTATAGATGTTAACAATCTACGCACCATTTAATAATAAAAACAGCAAAGCATGGGAAGTGTTTAATGGTGTTGAGAAATCTTGGCCAGATCAAATTACAAAATTAAACAATGCTGTTGAAAACGAGCCTGTTAGCAACAGTATGTTTTGGGGATTTGTTGGCAATAATAGAGAAATGGTTAAGAAGCTGGAGGCACGTAACCATAATTATTGGTTTACTGACACACCATACTTTGGTAGGTTTGACAATAGCAATCTTAAACCGGACAATCATTATTGGCGTATCTGTAAAAATTCTATACACGTACCTCTTATAAAAAATTGCAAATCAGATAGATTTGAAAAGTTTGGATTAAAAATCAAAGCACCAAACTTTGCTGGCAAATATGTTTTAGTCTGTCCTAGTTCTTCAGGCATACACAATTATCTTGGAAAACCAAACTGGACCAACGAAACAATAGAGCAGATTAAAAGATATACGGACAGACCTATCAAACTTCGACACAAGCCTAGGGGCAGGGGTACATCAGGACCTAGTGAGGCAAAGGTACCCCTATCCGAGGATCTGAAGGAAGCGTGGTGTGTTGTAACTAGTTGTTCGATATCAGCAGTTGAGGCCATGTGCGAAGGCATACCTGTGTTTTGTGATAACAAAAGTTTTGCTGTTGACGTTGGGAACGTGGAACTTTCGGATATTGAAAATCCATACTATGGAGGACCCGAGCCATGGTTGTATAGTCTGGCCTACCAACAATTCACGCCTGAAGAATTTGCAAATGGCACAGCAATAGAAATCTTGATGGATAAAGGTTTGTTATGAAAATTGAAAAGTTAGCCAACGGTCTTTGGGTGCCTTCGAGTGATGCACAAATAGAGCAGTGGCGTATAAAAGGATACCCGCATATGCAAGATCGTTGCCTCAACCAATTGGCTGAATGGTGTAAGACAAAGGATAAAAAATTTAATCTTATAGTTGATATAGGAGCATGGTGCGGCACGTGGTCAATTAAAATGCAAGAATATGCAAATAAGATCTATTGTTATGAACCAAACAAATTGCATTACGAATGCCTTTTAAAAAATGTTTCACAATATAATCATATAAGTGCCTACAATCAAGCAGTTGGGAATCAAGACGGGTTTGTAAAACTCACTGAAGAGTCTGCCACACAAAATACGAGAGTACTTTTAGAAGAAGGTGAAACTAAAATTAACAAGCTCGATTCACTTGATATCGAAGGGGTTGATATGATTAAGATTGATGTTGAAGGTCTTGAAATGGAGGTACTTAAAGGTGTATCAAATAAAATTGAAAATATAGAGTACATAATGATAGAATTAAACAACAACAGCAAAAAATATGGCAGTAGTAATAACAAAATTCAACTTTATCTGAAAGAATTAGGTTACAAAGAATTAATCAAAACATGGCCAGACATTGTTTATAAAAAAGCATGATGTATGAATATCTTAAAAAACTGAAAAACGAGATTAATTTTGCTCCGGATAAAATTCTTGATATAGGTGCATGGAATGGCTTTTGGACAAACAAAGTCAAACAGATATGGCCCGATGCCCACTATACCTGCATAGAAGCAGGACAGAAGCATGAGAATAAATTAAAGGTGATAGCCAATGACTATCATATCGCAGTGCTAGGTGATAGTAATCGAGAAGTTAAAATGTATCTCCGTGAAATAGATAAAGGCAACAAAAAAAAGATTACATACACAAAAGGTTCAACCATCTTTGGTATTTTTAAAGATTTTGAAATAAGACAAATGCAAACTTTGGATAAATTGGTTGGTAAGGATACTCAATTTGATTTGATAAAACAAGATGTACAGGGTGCTGAAATAATGGTAATGAACGGTGCCCCTGACATATTTGCACGTGCAAAATATATTATTCAGGAAGTTAACTTACACAAAGATAAACGCTTTCCTGACATGCCATCAGAAAATGAAATGGACGAATACATGTTTCAGTTGGGATTCAACAACAGCGAAGTAATCGAGAAAAAATTAGACGTTGAGCAGATAGATAAAATTTATTTTTAAGAGCTAAAGAGATTTATTAGTTCTTTTTTCCAGTCGTCCGCGTACTCACAATCTCTGTAGCCGTCAAACCAAGGTCCGCCTTCGGTGTAGTGTAATATTCTAGG
>CENJ01069433.1_pt1 | contig 13465 bp, 10 predicted proteins | sample 356161 | NCBI WGS metagenome assembly CENJ01 (sample SAMEA2619531, study PRJEB7988) | marine metagenome | biome: marine biome (ENVO:00000447); feature: surface water layer (ENVO:00002042); material: "saline water (ENVO:00002010), including plankton (ENVO:xxxxxxxx)" | depth 5 m
GCTTCATAAGATGTATTTTTTAATGGTTTTAAAAATTTGTTCTCTTAACGAAGCAAGGGCGCCCTGTCGTATGTATTTGTGGGAATACATAGTGGCCGCCCAAGTTCGAATCATCCAAACTCCAATTGTAATGAGAATTGGATCTTTACTACTGGATTACTATCTGCTTTTTTATCGCTTTTTCGTGTTTTTGGATGGTCAATCGAAGTATCCCATCCTGATATTGGGCAGCAATGGTTTCCTTGTCTAGCCCTTGAGGGAGGTGAAAACTTCTATGAAAGGAACCATAAAACTGTTCCATTCTGTGCACATTAGTTTCTTTTGTTTCTTCCGCCGCTTTACGCTCCCCAGAAACATAAAGTACATCCTGTTCTACCTCTATCTGGATGTCTTCTTTGCGCACACCCGGTAACTCTAACAGGAACTGAAATTCCTGCTCGTTTTCACGGATATCAACCTTAGGGGTTAAATTGTTTGTAGTTTGAGCATTCGTTGGCTCAAAAAATTCATCCATTAGCTCGTTAAAGCTCTTTGATAGATGTCGGTATTTAGGTCGGGTATATCGTACTAGTGCCATAATTGGTACCTCAATATAGTTTATCGTTTTACGTTTAGTTTGAACAGATAAACACAAATGGTATGCCATTAGGCAAGCCCCACATCTATTACTGACAGCCCGCAGGTGTATCCTAGCTAGGGTATGACGGGATTTCAGCGCAACAAAATAGATTGTCAGTAGACTAAGTAAAAGAGGCAGATGCCATCTGAAAGTACGTCATCTACTAAGAAAAACTGTCACTAACCGTAGCTTTTCTTCCATTCCTTAGAAATGAGGAAAGCTAATTCTAAGGATTGTTCATAATTAAGGCGCGGATCACAAAAAGTTTCGTAATTCACATCTAGTCCATTTTCATCCAACCCTTTAGCGCCTCCAACGCACTCGGTCACATCATCGCCCGTTAGTTCCAAGTGGACACTACCTAAATAGCTACCCTCCGATCTGTGAATGGCAAATGCATGCTTAAGTTCTTCCATTATGTGATCAAAATTACGGGTTTTGTAGTCATTTGTAGAAGAAAATGTATTTCCATGCATAGGATCAGAACTCCACACTACAGGGAATCCTTCTCTTCGTACCGCTTGAATAAGTCCAGGAAGCCCCTGCTGAATCTGATCTTTTCCAAACCGCGTGATCAATACGATTTTTCCTACCTCATGAGAGGGATTTAATTTCTCTATTAGCTTTAGGGTAGCATCAAGGGTATACGGTGGGCCTATTTTTATTCCAATGGGGTTTTCTATTCCTCGTAAATATTCTACATGAGCTTCATCTAAATCACGGGTTCTGTTTCCTAACCATACCATGTGGGCACTTAAATTAAAATAGCCCTCTTTTCTTGGCACCTTTCTGGTTTGAGCGGAATCATAAAACAAATTAAGTGCCTCATGAGAGGTATAAAAATCTACTTTTTGAGACTGTTGTAATCTTCGCTCAGAAACCGCATCCATAAACTTTACCGCTTGGGTAATAGATTTCACCATAGACTCATATTCTTGGTGATAGGGGTTATTCTGCATAAAATCTAGCTCCCATTGTTCTGGATAATGTAAATCAGCAAAGCCTTCATCACCCAGTGCACGAATAAAATTCATGGTCAATCCCGCCTTATGGTACCCTTCCAACAAACGTTTCGGATCAGGCACTCGCTTAGCTTGGTCTTTTTCAAAACCATTGATTAGGTCACCACGATAATTGTGCATTTCAACCCCATCCACGGTTTCAAAAGCAGAGGAACGTGGCTTTGCATATTGTCCAGCCATCCTCCCAACCCTAATTACGGGCACCCCCATTTCATGTATCATGATAAAACTGGTCTGTAAAAGCACTTTTACCAAGTTCACAATCTTAGATGAACGGGTTAAATCAAAACTCTCGGCACAATCTCCGGCTTGAAACAAGAATGCTTTCCCCTCACTTACAGCGGCAAGTTTATCCTTTAGCGATTCGATCTCCCATGAAGTAACTAATGGAGGTAAGGTTTGTAACTCAGCGTAAGAGCGTTCAAGTTCTTCCTTATTTGGATAATCAGGAAGCTGTTGGATTGGAAATTCTCTCCAACTAGTTGGACTCCATTCAGCGGTACGTACAGACATAATAACTCAGTTTTACAATTTCGATAAGATAATGAGGGCAACTAACATACAGTATTTTTTGGAAAGCTACGTAAAAAAAGGAGTCCAAATAGAAGAATTTGCTTTAGATGTTTGGTAATTTAGCCTTTTGTTCTATTTGGCCGGCTAAACCCTATCAAGGAAGTTGTATGCAAGAGTCTATTGTTATTCGTGGAGCTCGCGAACACAATCTCAAAAACATTGATGTAACCATCCCTAGAGATGCGCTCGTGGTTATCACGGGATTATCTGGCTCAGGCAAATCTTCTTTAGCCTTTGACACCATCTATGCCGAAGGGCAACGTCGTTTTTTAGAATCTTTATCGGCTTACGCCCGTCAATTCTTGGGTATGATGGAACGCCCTGCAGTAGACTTTATAGATGGTCTATCCCCTGTTATTTCTATCGATCAAAAAACGACCAATCGCAATCCCCGTTCTACCGTGGGTACAGTTACCGAAATCTACGACTTTCTTCGTTTATTGTACGCCCGGGTCGCCATTCCCTATTCCTATGCAACGGGAATAAAAATGGAAAAACAAACGGCAGACCAAGTAGTATCTGCCATTCTTAGCCTTGAAGAAGGCACGAAAGCCTACTGTCTAGCACCGGTGATTAGAGGGCGAAAAGGACATTACCGAGAGCTTTTCGAGCAAATGGTCAAACAGGGCTATTTACAAGCTCGCGTAGATGGGGAAATTATTGAGTTGGAAACTGGACTCATGCTAGACCGGTACAAAACCCATACCATAGAAATTGTTGTTGACCGTTTCGTGGTTAGCTCCAAGAGTGAAAAACGGATCGCTGACAGTGTAAGAACTGCCCTTGAAATGGCCGACGGAACCGTTATTCTGGCGCTAAAGTCAAAAAATGGTTGGGAAGACCGCCTTTTTTCTCAAAAATTATTCGATCCGGAAGCGGGTGTAGCCTACGAAGACCCAGCACCCAACTTATTTTCCTTCAATTCTCCCTTCGGAGCATGTCCAACCTGTGATGGCTTAGGACATGCATACGATGTTAGTTGGGAGCTCTTAGTTCCTAATCCACAACAAAGTGTGGAGGAAGGAGGTATTCGCTTTCTCGGAAAACCAAGAGATATCTTTGCCTTTAAACAGCTGGAAGCCGTTTTAGCTCACTTTGGAAAGGATTTCAATTCCCCTATCACTAACTTCTCTAGTGAACTCATTGACACAATAATGAAAGGAAGTGGTACCCAAAAATATGCGGTTACCTATGAATTTCGTTCCGATAAGGTCACTTATCAACACAGCTACAAAGGACTTCGCGATACGATTATAGAACAGTACGAACAATCTAAATCCCCTAAGCAACGTGAAAAAGCCAAGGCTTTTATGTCTAAAGTTAGCTGCCCAGACTGCGGTGGTGGGCGATTAAACAAAGAAGCACTTTCCTACAGACTGGATACCTTTGGTATTCAGGATTTAGTACAAATGGACATCCAGGAACTCAGGTATACCTTATATAATATACACCTGAGCGACCGACAGCAACAAATAGGGCATCAAATTCTCAAAGAAATTAGAGATAGACTCGATTTTTTGTTGAATGTAGGTCTCAATTACCTAAGCCTGAATCGAGAGGCTCAAACGCTGAGTGGTGGTGAAGCTCAACGAATTCGACTAGCTACCCAGATTGGAACGCAGCTTGTGGGAGTTCTCTACATACTCGATGAACCTAGTATTGGACTCCATCAACGAGATAATAAGAAACTTATACAATCTCTTGAAACCCTCCGTGACCTTGGAAATAGCGTTATCGTGGTAGAGCATGACCGCGATACTATCGAGAAGGCTGACTATGTAATTGATATGGGGCCTGGTGCAGGCGCATATGGAGGGCATATTGTAACGCAGGGTAAACCAAATGAATTGGACCCAGAATCGATGACGGCTCGTTTTTTACGGGACCAAGAACAAGTTACCGTTGCAGAAGCCCCCAGAAAAGGGAATTCAAAAAAAATCAGTATTACTAATGCCAGAGGGCATAATCTTCGATCGGTAGATTTGGAGTTTCCCTTAGGTACCTTCGTTGCTGTAACAGGGGTTAGTGGTTCCGGAAAAAGCTCACTCATCAACCAGACATTAGTTCCTATTCTATCAAATCATTTTTATAAATCTAAAGCGGTTCCTTTACCCTACGATGAGGTTCAAGGGCTAGATAATGTGGACAAAATTATATCCATAGACCAAAGCCCTATAGGCAGAACGCCTCGTTCCAATCCTGGAACGTACACCAAGGTATTTGATCATGTTAGAAGACTTTTTGCAGAATTACCCGAATCCAAGATACGTGGTTATGATCAGGGCCGGTTTTCGTTCAATGTAAAAGGGGGGCGTTGCGAAACCTGTAAAGGCGATGGTGTGCGTAAAATAGAAATGAATTTTCTGCCTGATGTGTACGTATCCTGCGAAACCTGTCAAGGACGCCGATATAACCGCGAAACATTGGAAATATACTTCCGGGAAAAAAATATTTCTGAAGTCTTAGAAATGCCTATATCGGAAGGGGTTGAATTTTTTAGCTCGCAACCGGCTATCTCAAGAATACTTCAAACACTCACTTCCGTTGGTTTGGGATACCTTACCCTTGGTCAATCCAGTACTACCTTATCTGGTGGTGAAGCTCAACGGATAAAACTAGCCCGAGAGCTCTCAAAAATAGGAACAGGGAACACCCTTTATGTAATGGATGAACCGACAACGGGTTTGCATTTTCAAGATGTTCGTTTATTAGTGAATGTAATTCAACAATTAGTGGATAAAGGGAACACCGTAATGGTCATCGAGCACAATTTAGACGTGATTAAAGCCGCTGACTGGGTTATAGATTTAGGACCGGAAGGGGGTAAGGCTGGAGGACAAATAGTGGCACAAGGAAGCCCAAAAAGTATTTCTGAAGTTCAGAATTCACACACAGGGCAGTTTTTGAAACAAGAATTAGAACGACTATCTACCGTTGTAGGAAAGCTCTGAGCTTACTATCTTGAAGATCTAGATATGAATTTTTTCCGCACACATATTCTTAAAAAAGTTAGCTTGAGCCTACTGCTATGTGCGTTCATTATTCAGAGCATACCCATGCTCGAGAATGAACTCGAGAATCAGCGGTTTACTCAATGGCTCAACAAACACTTTGATCGCTCACTGACTGCAAATCAGTATCCTGAGCTGTCGGATCCAGAAAGCCTTGAAGCGGTACGTCTACACCTGCAGAAATTATGGAATGAAAGCGAAAATGTGGATCAATGGACTATTGCAGTCAAGGATTATCTAAAACAAAAAAATCTTGATCAAGAACTTCTCGAAGAGTGGAACATGCTGGATCATATGGATCAGCATCAGCACATGGCCATACTTCAAGAGCCAAGAGTGTACGCACTCAATAATCAGGCTCAAGCTAAATTACCAAAACTTACGAGTCCTGCCCATTTAGTTGAGCCCACTACCCACAAGAACCAAAAGGTTTCATTCACCACCCTTCTCAGGCCAACCTACCCTTCTACTGCGGAAGAGCGTCCTATGGGTAGTGGAATCGCCATTGGTGCTCCTTAGCTCCCATCACCTAGCTTTTTCTTTTTTGGTTCGAATAAAGCGAACCCTCCCATCATTTTATACCAACAATAAAACATTATTATCATGCAAGGAAACGGATTTAAACTCGGTGTAATTGCGGCTTTTTTTGCCCTTACACTATATTACTTGTATCCAACCATTATTTGGAACTTGGAACAACGACAAATGAGTACCTTCACAGAAGAAGAACGTACTCAATACGAAATGGATAACGCTGAAAAACTTTCCAACCTAAAAGAAAATATCCTTTCATTAGGTTTGGACTTACAAGGCGGTATGCACGTTACTCTCGAGGTTGGTACTCCGCAACTAATTTTAGAACTAGCAGGAAGTAACCGCGATAACGAGCTCGACGAAGTTGTTCAGCTGGCTCAAGAAGTAGCCGAAGAAAACGACACTGATTTCATTGATGAAATGCAGCTCGAGTTTGAGAGACGAGACCCAGATGCTCGATTAAGTCGGTATTATCGAAGCGAATCTCAAGACATCACTCGCCGTTCAACTAATGACGAGATCGTAGCTTTTCTTAAAATTCAGCGCGATGCAGCACTCGACCGAGCTATTGAAATTATTCGAACTCGGGTCGACCGCTTTGGTGTAACTGAACCATCTATCGTTAAACAGGGACAGAGCCGAATTATAGTAGAGTTACCTGGTGTGGATGACGAAGAACGGGTACGAAATTTATTAAAAGGTACCGCGCGTCTAGAATTCCGAACAGGTGCAGATGCCCAAGACTTCTCTAATTTCAGAAACCGTGCCATCGAATTGTACAACGTGGAAGCGGATAGTTCTGATAGCCTAAACCTAAGCGGTCCCTCCAACGCTCTTCTAGAGCGAATGTCTTTCATTCAAACTCAAAGTCCCTACGTTTTCGGGTATGCAATGGCCGAAGATACCGTGGCGATCATGGACTTGCTTAGTACATCTGACATTCAACGCATAATGCCCCGAAATACCGTTGTCCTTTGGGGTTCACGATCACTTAACTTTGAAGGTGGCGTAGAACAGTTTGCTCTTTACGGGGTACGGGATAATGCCGAACTGACTGGGGAAGTAATTGAAGAAGCATCTATTCAGTTCGATCCAACCACTAATGTTCCAGAGGTTTCTATGGGAATGAACAGTGAAGGCGCGAGAGTATGGAGTCGAATTACGGGAGCCAATATTGGCAAACCCATCGCTATTGTACTTGACGGATATGTGGTTTCTTATCCAAATGTATCAACCAAGATTACCGGTGGAAATTCCAGCATTACAGGCCTAGAAAATGTTGCAGAAGCCGAAGATTTAGTGAACATTTTACTGTCTGGTGCTCTGCCAGCCCCACTTCGGATTATGGAAGAACGAACCGTTGGTGCTACCTTGGGTGAAAGCTCTATTCAAGCAGGCTTCCGATCGGTACTTGTTGGACTATCCATTGTGGCGATCTTCATGATTGTATATTACCGAACAGGTGGTGGAGTTGCCGATTTAGCACTTCTACTAAACATCATTTTTATCCTCGGTATTCTGGCAGGATTCAAAGCGACGTTAACCTTACCAGGTATGGCAGGTATCGTATTAACCATCGGTATGGCGGTCGATGCCAACGTGCTAATATTTGATCGAATTCGTGAAGAACAACGAGGTGGAAAAACCATGAAAGCTGCGATTTCAGCAGGTTATGCGAATGCGATGAGTGCCATCATAGATGCTAACGTAACCACAGGGTTTGTGGCCTTAATCCTAATGAGTTTTGGAGTAGGACCTATAAAAGGTTTTGCTGTTACTCTGCTGGCGGGTATTGCATGTTCACTCTTTAGTGCCATCGTTATCACGCGCGTAGTCATAGACTACTTAACCCGCAACAATACAGAAGCAGTTAGCTTCGGTTAATAAAAAATTTAACATAAAAGGTACTTCTTATGAGATGGTTTGAAACACCCAACTTTGATTTTTTAGGCAAACGTAAAGTTGCCTATACCCTTTCTAGCGTCATTTTTATAGCATCCTTAGCTATAATTTTTACAAAGGGCTTACAGTATGGAATTGACTTCCGAGGGGGTAAAGAATTCGTTTATGTATTCGACGCTCCCGTAAACACCCAAGATGTTCGGTCCTTCTTAACCGAACCATTAGGTTCAACACCTGAAGTAAAGCTATTTGGGTCGGACAGTGAAATACTCATCCGAACCGACAACGAGCTAAGCACTGATGAAGTGCAAAACATTATTGAAGACGCTATTAGTACCAACATCAGTGGTGCTACCTTCAGCATGGAAAAGAGCGATTCAATTGGTCCCCGATTTGCGGAGGATTTAAAAGGAGCAGCTGCTCAATCCGTCGTTTATGCGATTGTTATCATTTTCCTTTACATCCTCATTCGATTCCGTAAATGGACTTTTTCAGCGGGAGCGGTTGCGGCATTGCTTCATGATGTGGTAATTACGCTAGGTATATTCACCTTGCTGAGCGATGTGGTCTCATTCAATTTATTAATCGATCAAAATATTATTGCCGCCTTTCTAACCATTGTTGGTTACTCCTTAAATGATACAGTGGTTGTATTTGACAGGATTCGAGAAAATAAATTGGTTCATAAAGGCATGGACACTATTGCAATGTTCAATAAAAGTCTAAACGATACGCTCAGTAGAACTGTAATTACTTCATTAACTACCTTCTTTGTGGTAACTATTCTTTTTATATTCGGTGGAGAGGTCTTGAAAGGTTTATCTTTTGCACTTATAATAGGTGTAATTTTAGGTACCTATAGCTCACTTTTTGTGGCTAGCCCTCTTGTACTTGAATTAGATCCAAAAAAAACCACTAAATAAACCTTAGTATTATCATGAGTTATCAAACATCAGAACGTTACAACTGCGTTGTCATTCAATTTAAAGGCAATGTTATGGGAGGACCCGATGCGGTCAGTTTGAACGAAGAATTACACGCCTTAATCGATGTAGATAAGACCAATGTAATTGTTGATTTATCTAAGGTAAAGTTTATGAATTCTTCGGGTTTAGGCATGCTTATAGGTGGGCTTACCACTATGAAAAAAGCGGGAGGCGATCTACGAATTGCCAATGCAACCGATAAAATTCAAAGCCTTTTGGTGGTAACCAAACTCATCACCGTGTTTAAACATTTCCATTCGGTGGATGATGCGGTAGCTTCTTACAAAGAAGATGCCTAACTCCCCAGGCTTATCATTAGTCTTAACTAAGGGGTGTAGTTTAATACACCCCTTTTTTATTGTTTATCTTTATTTATTGATCACTTAGCAATCATTTATGTCTACCAGAGTAGTTATTGGCGCCCAATGGGGCGATGAAGGAAAAGGTAAAATAGTTGACCTTCTTAGTAAAGAATCTCGATATATAGTACGATTCCAAGGAGGTGCAAATGCCGGCCATACCCTTAAATTTGACGATAAAGAAGTAGTACTTCATCTCATCCCATCGGGAATTTTTAATGGAGATGGGATTTGTATAATCGGAAATGGTGTTGTCATCGACCCTATCGCTCTACTAGAAGAAATCGATCAAGTTCACTCAATGGGCTTTAGCCTAGAGAATCGATTCTTCATTTCAGAAACAGCCCATGTAATCCTTCCTTATCACAAAATTCTTGACCAAATGAAGGAAAAAAATAAAGGTGCCAAAGCTATTGGTACCACAGGGCGTGGTATTGGGCCTGCTTATGTGAGTAAAGTAGCGAGAATTGGGATCCGGATGATTGATTTGTTAGATGCGGAGGTACTTCATCAAAAGCTCATTCAAAATATAGAAGACATAAATCGGGCTCTTGAAAATATTTATGAAGAACCAACTATCGATGCCCAAGAACTAATTAATGAGCTTGAAGGCGCTATTGCTAAATTGAGCCCATACATTTGTAACACTACGCATATGTTACATGAAGCGCTTGAGAGGGATGAAAATATATTGTTAGAAGGGGCTCAGGGATGCCTACTAGATGTTGACCATGGTACCTACCCCTATGTAACTTCCTCATCTCCTACCTCTGGAGGAGCCTGTACGGGTAGCGGTATTCCACCCTTAGCTATTACCCAAGCAATGGGGATCACCAAAGCTTATTGTACTCGAGTTGGAAATGGCCCCTTTCCCACCGAACTCATTGAAGAAACGGGTGAATTACTTCGCAAAAAAGGTCATGAATTTGGTGCAACAACAGGGCGTCCACGCCGATGTGGATGGCTAGATTTGGTTGCGTTAAAGTATGCATGCCGGATAAATGGACTGAATGAATTAACGCTAACCAAGATGGATGTGATGGATGGCTTTGACACTATTAAAGTCTGTACATCCTACCGAATTGATGAGGTAGAAACCAAAGTGTTCCCTTTGGGTCTCAAAAACTTGGAAAAAGTGGAACCTGTCTACACGGAACTGAAAGGTTGGGATCAAGATATTTCAGGTATCACCACTTGGGACGAATTACCTAGCTCAGCTCAAGAATACATTCGATTTATTGAAGATTATTTAGGGGTTCCTTTTAAAATTATTTCTACAGGACCTAAGCGAAACGAAACCATTATTCGATAGTTTTAGTATTCTTTCTAACACGGGCAGATACTTCGCCGACCAGTACAACTATAGCAGCACCAACAGCGGTATATAGTGGCCATGCAAGAGCTAAAGGCTCACCAGGTAGTAGGTTTTGGACTGGACCATTTACCATGAACAGCAGACTTATTAACCCGGAGAAAAAACCTGTCAATGCATCTCTGGATTGAGCTTTATTACTAATCAAACCCAATAAAAAAGCTCCAAGCAACCCACCATAGGTATAGGAAGCTATACCTAAGCCCAATTCAACTACCGTTGGTCGTTCCCCAGCCTGAAGTTGAAGGGAGGCGAAAATAAGGGCGGAAACACTTAACACAATTCCCCATACAAGGGTAATGCCCCTTGACAAGCTAAGTTCTTCCACAGCGCTTAATACTTTTTTGCGGTAAGGAATAATCACATCATATAATGTGGTAGAGGCTAAAGCATTTAATGATGAACTTAAACTACTCATTGCAGCGGCAAACAAAGCGGCTACAATAAGTCCAGAGACACCAACGGGCATTTGCTCTACAATGTACTTGGCGAATATTTCATCTTGAGTTCGTAACCCAAGAGCAGCCACATCTGCCCCTTCGTAAAAGGTATAGAGCAATAATCCAATAAATAGAAACAATGAAAATTGTAGGATAACCACAATACCACTTCCAATAAGTGCTTTTTGACCAGAACCTAAGGAATCTGTTGCAAGTAGACGCTGTACGAGTAAATGATCCGTGCCATGAGATGCCAAAGAAAAAACCGCCCCACCAATTAAGGATATGCCAAAGACGTAGGGTTGCTCCAAATAGTTTCTCCAGCTTCCCTCCCATCCCCAATCAAACCATTGTGTTTTTCCAGAAGCTACCACCGCCTGATGAAACGATTGCCAACCATCTGGCAGGGCTTGAACCAATAGCAGCCCAGCGAGAATAGCACCTCCAAGATACACTCCAAGTTGGATCACATCCATCCATACCACTGCCTTAATTCCTCCTAAAAATGTATATAAAAGTGTAACCAAGGTGATGACTAGTATAGCCATTACATATAGTTGAAAATCACTCCATGCCTCGAATGCTCCCCCAAAGCGTAATAAAACAGCCAAAGGAATAGCCGTGGCAAATAAACGAACCCCGTCTGCTAATAGGCGTGTAAACATGAAGGTGATCGAGGTGGCATTCCGCATGGAAGGACCAAACCGGCGCTCTAAAAAGGTATAGGCTGTAAACATTTCGCCCTCAAAATATCGAGGTAAAAATACCAATGCGACAATCACTCTCCCAATAAAATACCCAATAGTAATTTGCAAAAATGTAAGGTTACCACCGTAAGCAACTGCAGGTATACTAATAAAGGTTAAGGTGGAGGTTTCAGTGGCAACTACAGAAAACAATACCGCCCACCACGGCAACCCCTTTCCTCCTAAGAAGTAGTCCCTTGCGTTTTGTTGTTTACCCGAGGCTTTTAACCCGAAATATGCCACAAAGATCATGTAAACAACCCAAACAACATAATCCAACCAACCAAAAGCTGTTGCGCTACTCTCCATTTCTAAGCCCATTTTTGTAAAAATGCCACCGCCTCTTTCATCGCTAAACCTCTATGGCTAATGCTATTTTTTTGCTTAGAACCCATTTCAGCAAAACTTTGCTCAAATCCATCTGGCACGAAAATAGGGTCATAACCGAAGCCTTTTACTCCTTTCCTATATCTAGAAATGTGACCCGTGCAAACACCTTCAAAAATCCACTGTTTGTCTGCGTCTACAAAGGCAACTACCGTTCGAAATTGTGCCTTACGCTGCTCAATATCCTCCATTTCTGAGAGCAACTTTTCAACATTATCATCATAGCTGGCCTGTTCTCCTGCATACCGAGCAGAATAGACCCCTGGAGCTCCATTCAACGCTGAAACCTCCAAGCCAGTATCGTCGGCCAAGCTAGGTAAACCGGTTACCATTGCTACATAATGTGCTTTTTTCAATGCATTTCCTTCTAAAGTCAACGCATCCTCATCTACCTCTTCGAGTTCTGGGAAATCAGCAGTGGATAAGACCCGAAGATCCGGTAAGGAAAGTAGTTCCCTGAGCTCTTCGATTTTATTCGGGTTACGGGAGGCTAGAACAATCTCATTCATATTATTTCAACAATTCACGCATTTGTTGCCAACTCAGTCTAGGGCCATATTGTCCAACTACTTTTGAGGCCGCTTTGGTGGCTAACTTACCCGATGCAGCGTAGCCTAATCCATTGGTAATCCCATATAAAAAACTACCCGCAAACATATCACCAGCTCCATTGGTATCTACCGCTTTAACTGGAAATGGCTCTATATCAATAAAGGTATCTCCATCAAAAATCATTGCTCCATTTTTACCCATCGTAATAACAAAGCGCTTGGCATCTTTTTTTAATGCTTCACGAGCTTCCAGTAGACTCGATGCTCCCGTATAGGCTTTTGCTTCCTCTTCATTACAAAATAATAAATCGACCGACGCACCAATGACATCCTGAAATTTAGGCCTAAACGCTTGAACAATAGAAGGGTCGGAAAGGGTAATAGAACTTCGTACTCCATGTTCTTCTGCAATAGAAAAGGTTTTTTTCATCGCATCAAAACCATCATCGGTTGCAACTAAATATCCTTCTACATACACATACTCTGAGGATTGAATAGCTAAAGGTGAAAGTTCTTGTACGGATAACTCGGAACTTATTCCTAGGAAAGTATTCATGGTTCGATCAGAATCCTCTGAAACCATCACCAGACATTTACCCGTTGTCCCTGCTTGCCTTGCCTGGCCGTCTAAATTTGTTTGAACTCCCGCATTGGTCATATCGGCCAGATAGAAATCTCCAAATTCATCGGCTGCAACTTTGCAAGAATAATAGGCACTACCTCCTAATTGACTAATAGCAATCATGGTATTTGCAGCTGACCCCCCCGATTTACGTTCATAATCGTGATGTAACATAGCCTCTAACAGGCGCTGTTGGGTTGCTTCATCAACCAGTGTCATTAGTCCTTTAGCCACTTGCTGTTCTTCTAAAAATTCAGTGGAAATCTTACATTCCAAATCGACAAGGGCATTTCCAACCCCATATACATTATATTTTTTCATGCTCTTTATGTTAGTACAAA
>CENJ01081594.1_pt1 | contig 13465 bp, 14 predicted proteins | sample 356161 | NCBI WGS metagenome assembly CENJ01 (sample SAMEA2619531, study PRJEB7988) | marine metagenome | biome: marine biome (ENVO:00000447); feature: surface water layer (ENVO:00002042); material: "saline water (ENVO:00002010), including plankton (ENVO:xxxxxxxx)" | depth 5 m
GGTTTATATAATATGCACCATGTTTTAGGTATTAAATAATCTTTTGTGAAAGTTGAAAAAAAAGATAAATCCAAAATAATACTCAAAGAACTTAATAAACTTTATCCGAAAACACCTTCCCCTCTAGCTCATACGAATAATTTTACTTTACTAATTTCGGTATTACTTTCTGCTCAATGTACAGATTTAAATGTTAATAATGTTACAAAAGATATTTATCCAAAATATAATAAACCTGAACATTTTGTAAAATTAGGTCAAAAAAAAATAGAAAAACTCATTCAAAAGATTGGTCTTTTTAGAATGAAATCAAAAAGTGTTTATCGCTTATCAAAAATTCTGCTTGATAAATATAAAGGAAAGGTGCCCAAAACTTTTGAAGAACTTGAAGCATTACCAGGTGTTGGACATAAAACTGCTAGTGTAGTGATGTCTCAAGGATTTGGTTATCCAGCTTTTCCAGTAGATACTCATATTCACCGGTTGGCACAAAGGTGGGGTTTAACGAATGGAAAAAATGTAGTCCAAACCGAGAAGGATTTAAAAGAACTGTTTCCAAAAAAATACTGGAACAAACTACATTTACAAATCATCTTTTATGGTAGGGAATATTGCAAAGCTAGGGATTGCTTTGGTCTGGAATGTAAAATATGTACACAGTGCAATCCAAAAAGAAAAAAGCCAATTTTAACCAAGAAAGCTTAAAGGATGAAAGTATTAGGAATAGGTAACGCCATTGTCGATGTACTTTGTAAGGTTGATGATCAATTTATTAAAGATCATGCTCTTACAAAAGGAACCATGAAATTGGTTGATGAACAAGAATTTAAAAGACTTTTATCTAATTTAAAAATTGAAAGTACAGTGTCTGGCGGTTCTGTTGCAAACTCAATTGTTGGAATGTCTCAATTAGGAGACGATGTTTCATTTATTGGTAAAGTTAATGATGATGATTTTGGCCATAAATATATTGATGGTCTTAAAAAAGAAAATGTAGATTATTTTTACAATGTTAAAAAAGTAAACATTCCTACAGGAACTTGTTTAATTTTGATCACTCCAGATTCTGAAAGAACAATGTGTACTTTTTTGGGAATTGCAGGCCAGATTGATGATAACGATATTGATGCAAATGCAATTCAAAGCGCTGAGATTACTTTCTTAGAAGGATATTTATGGGATGAAGGTGGTCCAACTAAAGCTTTTGAAAAAGCTTTGTCAGCTACAAAAAAATCAGCAATGTCCCTTTCTGATCCTTTTTGTGTTGACCGACATAAAGAAAGTTTTTTAAATTTAGTAAAAAATAAATTAGATATTATTTTTGCAAATGAAAAAGAGGCGATGTCTTTAATTGATGCTAAAAATTTTGATGAGGTTGTTGATTTTGGAAAATCACTTAACAAACTTTTTATTGTAACACGCTCTGATAAAGGCTCAGTTGCTATAGAAGGAAACGACGTATCTGAAGCTCAAGCTAAATCAAACTTAAACATTGTAGATCTTACAGGTGCAGGTGATTTATTTGCTGCTGGCTTTTTACATGGGTTCACTAATAATAAAAACCCGCATGAAAGTTTGAAGTTAGGAACTGAAATGGCTTCAAAAATTATACAAAAAATTGGTGCTCGTTTAGATTAAATTGACAAACTAATAGGTTTGGTAAGATATCTTTATGAAAAATATTATCGCTTTATCTTCATTATTTTTAATCATTTTTACTTCAAATTCTTTTTCAAAAATTGAGATCAAAAAAGTAAAAAAACATAATATCGAATTAATCAAATTTCAAAGTCCAGACAGAAGATTTCCTGGAAAAGATGATGTTATTGCACAAATTCATTTTCCTAAAAACACAAATGGAAAACTCCCAGTGATAATCTTTCAACATGGTAGTAGCCGTGATGGAATGAAATTTAAAAAGTGGGGTGGAAAAACTGATGAAATGGGTGGACGTTTAGCAAAAAGAGGTATTGAAGAAGGTTATGCAGTCGCTGTCTTAGACTCATTTTATAAAAAAGGAATTAAACCAAGTGATAAGAAAAAAATGCCAAATGCAATTTTTTTTGCACTTGTATTAAAAAATATTTTATCTGAAGACTCAAGATTTGATCCTAATCGTTTTTTTTACTCAGGATTTAGTTACGGTGCGGGTAATGCTTTAAAATTATATAGTCCTGTCTTAGCCAGAACTAATCCTCCATGGAGAGCATTAGTTGCTGCTGAACCTGGCTGTAACACAGCTCAATACCCTGCCAAAATTTCCTCAAAAGGATTAATAATTAAAGGAGAGGAAAGTCACTACTATCCTCCAGCATGTATTTATTATCACAAGCTACTTCAAAAAGTTGGGAATGATGTAGAATTAGTTACAATTCCAAAAGTAAATCATTTTTTTAGTTTAAACGGTGTAATTGGAAAAGGTAAAGCTGTTAATGGTTGTACTAATAATATTGCACTTAGATATCCAGATGGTTCTTTTAAATTTGCAGATGGTACTCCAACAACTAGACAAGAAATAATTAAAAAATGTATTACAAATGAATCTGGTGTTGGAAAAACCAGAGAAAAATTAGACGAAGCTGTAGATCTAACGATTAATTTTTTTAATAAACATAATAGGTGAAAATAAAGCTACAATAAAAGACCAGAATAATAAATAATTTGAAATTATTGCTGGGAACATAGATTTATTAAACAAAATTCCAACTAATAAACTTTTAGAAAAATCTAAACTTGGAAATAATAATAAACCCAAAGTTATTCCAAAAATAATTGCTTTAAATACATCATCATGTTTAATTTTTTTATTATAAAAACCATAAAAAATTGGAATTGCAGCAGCACAACATAATAAATCAGCTAGTAAAAAAAGGTACAAAACACTCATTCCTTTTGATGAAATATAAAAAGCAGAGCCTGCTAAAGTCATACCACCAATAATATAAAAATTATTAATATTTTTCTTTTTAATAAATTTATTTGAATGAATAACAAAAAGACTTGAAACACTTGCAATCAAAGAATCCAAACTACTTAAAACCAATGTTAATGATAAAATTAAGATAACTAAATTTAATAACAAGTACTCCTTATTTATTAATAAAGAAAAAATAATAGTACTTGGATCTTTTATCTTTCCATTTAGAGAAGCATAAATTCCAACTAATCCTAAAAGTAAAATAGTTATCAAAACAATACAATATGCTGCTGTAAAACCTTTTTTTAAGACTTCAATATTCTTAGATGCATAAACCCTTTGCCAAATCCCTTGATCAAATAAGTTAGTTGCAAAAACAGCAATGAAAAAAGTGAGACCAGCAGTAAAACCTCCAAAGCCGATACTTAAATTTGAAGATTTACTTGTAATCAAACTTGGAGAAAGAAAATCTATTTTTTGGTTTAAAATTACAAAAATAATTAATAAGAAAATTATAATAATCCAGAACTGAAGTTTATCTGTAATAATCGATATTTTTAATCCACCTTTAAGCGAATAAATTAATGTAGAGATAATAGTCAAAGCTGCAGTTAACCATAAAGGAGTGCCTAAAATTAAATTAACAACTTTTGAAATTGCTGTAACTTCAGCACAAAAATAAACATAAAGATAAAGTATCGTTAAAATTAAAATTAATTTTAAAACTTTTTGATCGTACCTCTTTTCAATAACTTCGGTTAAACTTTTAGCATTTGGTAAAATTTTTCTAATTTTCTCTCCAATTTTAGAAAAATATAAAAATACAAAACTCTGACCAGCCGCATAACCAATGACAGCCCCTACTCCACCCCAAGTTGATGCTTCTGCTGGACCAATTAAAATCCATATTCCAAAACAAGATGCGGTTAAACTAAAAGTTAATCCAAAGACGTTAACGTTTCGGTCACTGACTAAAAAAGCAGACTGTGAGATTTTTCCTCTAGACACATAATAACCAAAGGACATAAATCCTAAGCAAACTACAAAGAGTGAAATAATTAAAATCGTGTTCATATGTTTTCTTCCTCCGCCAGCATTATCTGGATCAGGTTTAAAGGGTTCATCTCAGGCTAAGCCGCCCCTGAAAACTGTTAGATTAAATAAAGGGTTTTGGCAAAAAAGTCTATTAGTGATACACTAAAGTTATGAAAAATAGAGTAATTATTCTATTCTTATTTTTTTCTATCCAATTAACTTCTGGCAGTTTAGCTGATCATTGTGGTCACGACATGGATAGAACTTGGTTTTATACATCGAATTTTTCATCAAACTATCAAGTTAGCAAATCAAGAGCCAAATATCAAAAATGGACCTTTAAAAATAAAACTGACAAGCAAATTACAATTTACAGCGTAGGTCTTTGGTCGAAAGGCAAAAAAGTCATGAAAGAACAAACGGTAAAAAAATATCTAAAACCTTTTGGTGTAGTGTCAGTAAAAATGTATGTTGGTGACCTAAATCTTGACGTTGCCGGAAGTGGTTTTTCTAAATGTGAGTACGGCAAACCAGTTGTTAAAAAAAATACATATAATCAAAAACCAAGCACATACTCAAAACCAAAAACTTACTATAAGCCAAAAACCAAAAAAAGAAGAAATGACGATAATTTTACAGTGTTCAATTTATTTCTACTGACTGTAGCAGGAATTTTAATCTTAGTCTTTGTTGCTGCTACTAAAAAAAATGAATACAAAAAATATGTAAAAAAATTTCCAAAAGTTTTTGATTTTGCAGACCAAACTATTACTTGTTTTAAAAAATATAGTACCTTCAAAGGACGAGCACAAAGAAAAGAATATTGGTATTTCTACTTATTTACTTTTATTGTTTCGGTATTAACCTATTTCATTGATGTAAGTATTTTTAGAAAAAATCCGGATGGAATACTTTTTATTAATGCGTTTTTCTCAATGTTAACCTTTTTACCTTCAATAGCTGCTGGATGTAGAAGATTGCATGATGTTAATAAATCTGGGTGGTGGCAGTTAATTTCTTTAACAGTTATAGGAATAATCCCGTTAATCATTTGGCTCGCTTCAAAGCCAGTTAAAGAAAACAATAAATTTTAAACTATTTTTTTTTACGTTTAAAACTCCCTTTCCCTTTTTTAGGCTTAACAATTCTTTTTTTATATTTTGGTGATCTCAAATCCTCTGCAATAGGATTTCTTTTTTTCATAACGTATTTAATTTTATAAATGTATTTGCAGCTGAAAAAATTTCTTTTTTTCGATCTGGCTTCATTTTTTCTAAAATTCTGACCATCATTGATAAACGCGGATTTTTAAGAAAAAATTTCTTATTTTTATCTATAAATCTCCAATACAAGCCATCCATAATTTTACACCAAGGACCTTTTTTAAAGTCCATCATCTTAAGGAAGTAAGCTGATCCACAAATATATGGCTTTGTTGCAAAAGTTCCTCCGTCGCTAAATAAACCCATGCCATAAACATTGGGTGACATTACCCACTCCGAAGAGTCCATAAACATTTCCATAAACCATTTATAAACTTGCCTTGGCTCAATTTCACAAAGATTCATGATATTTGATAAAATCATTAATCTTTCAATATGATGAGACCATGCATAATCTTTAGCATTTTTAATAGCATGATCTAATGGGTCTAGACCTGTGGTACCTTCATACCAAGAATTTTTCATCTTATTTTTATGATTAAAAAAATTTGATTTTTGCATTTTATCATCAAAACTTTGATAAATACCCCGCATAAACTCTCTCCATCCTATGACCTGTCTTAAATAACCTTCGTAAGAATTTATACTCACTTTTTTTTCAAACTTGGTTAATTCATCTAAAACTTCTTGGGGTGTGATAAAACCATTATTAATAAATGGACTTAGAGCGCTATGAAACAAAATATTATCTCTTTGGTCAACGGCATCTTCATAATCACCAAATAATTTGAGTTTATTTTTTAAAAAATTATCTAAAACTAATTTTGCATCCTTTCGTGTTGTTCCGATCCAAAATTGATTAGTATCACCAGGATGCTTTGAGAATTTTTCATTTATAATTTTTTTTAATTTTTTTGTGTGCTCTGTTTCCTTAAAAATTGGTTGCTTAGGTAATTTAATATCTTTTGGTAATTTTTTTCTATTCTCGCTATCAAAACTCCATTTACCACCCTTTGGACTTCCATCTTTATTCATTAAAATATTAAATTTTGTTCTCTGAATTTTATAAAAATTAGCCATGAAAGGTTTTTTAGATTTTCCAAGGTAACTTATAAAATCGTCTCTACTACTTAGAAACATGGGTGTTTTGAATATCTTATAATCTACTTTTTCCTTTTTAAGATATGAAACAATTTTTTTTTCAAAAGGCTTATCTTCAATTTCAAAGAAATTAACATTTTTAATTTTATTATTTTTTATTACGTTTGCTAATTTTTTTACATAATCGTCTTTAAATTCTTTATCTTCAATTTTATGATAAATAACTTTGCAACCCACCTGTTCTAGCTCATCTTTAAATGATCTCATCGAGGACAGAAAAAATGTAATTTTTTGTTTGTGATGTTTTTCGTATGTACAAAGCTCAAAGTCTTCAGCCAAGAAAAATAAAGATGACTTGTAATCTTTGAAATACTTAGGATGGAAAAGCTGATTACCTAAAACTACAAACAGATCATTCATGAAGAAATGAAATATTTCCCATCTTCTACCGTAATAAATTTTTTATCACTAAGTTTGCTTTGTAATTTTTGCCTTAATCGATAAAGATGAGTTTCATAAGTATGTGAATCAATCTCTTCTCGGTGAGACCAAATATCTTTCATAATTTCTTGCTTAGTTGCCCCCTCTTTTTTACCAGATAAATATAAAATGATATCCAATTCTCTTTCAGTTAATTTTGCAGATTTTTTTCCATATGAAATAGCTCTCTCATTTTTATCTAAATTATATTTTCCAATTTTTACCTTAGACTGGAATAAAAATTTAAATTTTAGAATCGCAAGTTTAATAATTTTTTCTAAATCTTGGTAATTAACAGGAAGCTCTAAAAAACTGCTCAGCACACTATCTTTTTTAATAGTTTTAAAATTTTCGCTTTTTTTAGAGAAAAAAATTTTTGGGTATTTAATTTTTTTTAATTCTTTCAAATCAAATTTTTCTAAATCATCAACAAAAAACAAGAATACATAAATATCTATCAATGGGGTTTTTAATATCTCTTTAACTTCCTTGAAACTCTTGAGATTCTGTAAGTTATACTCAGTTTTCTGCTCCTGCATACACTCAAAAAAAACAGGTGACCCTACGGTAATGATTGAGTAATTTTGCATAACGATAAAATATAAATTTATATGATTATAGTAAATAAAAACGGTACGCTTATGCACAATAAAAAGCTTTATAAATGTGCTTTAGGAAAACACGGCATTACTAAAAATAAAAGAGAAGGTGATAAAAAAACACCTGCAGGAGTTTTTTCTCTTGGAAATGTGTTTTATCGAAAAGACAAAATTAAAAACCTAAAAACCAAACTAAAAAAAGTCATTATCAAAAAGAATATGGCATGGTGCGATGATTCTGAAAATAAATCTTATAATAAACTAATTTTTACAAATGATAAAAATAAAGAAAAGCTTTTTCGAAAGGATAATCTTTATAATATAATTATAGTTATTAATTATAATATTAGACCTGTTAAAAAAAATAAAGGTAGCGCAATCTTTATTCATTTAGCCAGAAAAAATTATACAGGCACAATGGGATGTATCGGTTTAAAAAAAAAAGATTTAATTGAGATTTTAAAAACCTTAAAAAAAAATACAAAAATTAAAATTCTCAACTAGCCTCTTGCTCCAAAAATTTTACTTCCAATTCTTACGTAAGTCGCTCCATTTGCTCCAGCCTCTAAATAATCATCACTCATGCCCATACTAAGCTCTTTTAAATTTAGCTTTATCGATAACTCACGTAAAATTTCAAAATGTTTTTTTGAGTACTCCTCTACTGGAGGTATGCACATTAAGCCTATAATATCTATTTTTTTTTTGGCATAATTATAAAGCTGTTCTGTATTTTCTATACTTACACCAGATTTTTGATCTTCATCTCCCGTGTTAACTTGTAAGAAATATTTTCTTTTTAAATTCAGATTTGTTTCAGCTGATGCAAGTGTGTCTACCAACTTTTCTCTGTCTACTGAGTGAATATAATTGAACAACTTTACAGCATCTTTAGATTTATTTGTTTGTAAACCGCCAATAAGATGAAGTTGAATATTGTTATTTATTTTTAAAAGCTCTTCCCATTTTCTTTTTGCCTCTTGAACTTTATTTTCTCCGTAAGCTAAATGCCCATGGTCGATAAGAGGCTGTATGTGTGACAATTCAAATGTTTTACTTACTGCAATAATTTTCGAATTGATATTGCTCGAAACTAATTCTTTTTTAATATTTTCTAAATTTTGTACTATACTCATAAAAATGTTTAAAATTTTTTTCTATATTAATGAATTAAACGATATTCAAAAAGAAAATCTTAATCAACTAAAGAATATAAATATTATTTACAGAAATTATCAAAAAACTGATTACCTTGATAATGCATTCAAAATTCAAGATTATTGCAAAAAAAGAAATTTTAAACTCTATATTTCCAATGACGAAAAATTAGCTATAAAACTTAAGTCTTATGGTTTGTATATACCAAGTTTTAATAACAAAAAAAAATATTTAAAATCAAGTCTACATCTTATTGGTTCTGCTCATAATGAAATTGAATTGCGTAAAAAAATTAGCCAAGGCTGCAAAGAAATCTTTATCTCGCCCATTTTTAATACCTGTTCAGGCTCTAATAAAATTGGTAAAGGCTTGAATTTTTATCAAAACTTATTGTTAAAATTTTCAAAAATACACATCCATGCTTTAGGTGGCATTAATAATAAAAATATTAAAAAAATAATTCTTTTTAAAGGAAGAGGTTTTTCATCAATTAGTATGATTGATAAAAAAATGAAAAAAGACTTAATTTCCTATCTAAATTTAATTGCTACAAACTTTTAAATAAGTAAATTCACCTCATGCATCTAGAAAAGTTTAATCCATCAGTAGTCGATAAAAAGTGGCAAGAATATTGGGATAAAAACAATGTATTTCAAGCTTCGAAGTCAAAAGATAAACCTAAATACTACTGCCTTGAAATGTTTCCTTATCCATCGGGTAAAATTCATATGGGTCATGTCAGAAATTATACTTTAGGCGATGTCATTGCCAATTATAAAAGATTAAAAGGTTTTAACGTTTTACATCCTATGGGCTGGGACTCTTTTGGAATGCCAGCAGAAAATGCAGCTATGCAAAAAAAACTTCATCCAAAAGACTGGACATTAAACAATATAGAGACCATGAAGAGTCAATTAAAATTACTTGGATTTTCAATTGACTGGGGAAGAGAGATATCAACGTGTAATGATGATTATTATAAGCATCAACAAAAATTCTTTCTTGATCTATTAGAAAAAGGATTAGTTTATAAAAAAGAAAGTTTAGTTAACTGGGACCCAGTAGACAATACAGTTTTAGCCAATGAACAAGTTATAGAGGGTAAAGGCTGGAGATCTGGTGCTCAAGTTATCCAAAAAAAACTTTCACAATGGTTTTTTAAAATTACAGCTTTTGCAGATGATCTAGATGCATCATTAAATATTCTTAATGAATGGCCCGAAAAAGTAAAAATTATGCAAAAAAACTGGATCGGTAAATCAGTTGGATGTGAGCTAAATTTTGAAATTAAAAATGATAATAATAAAATTACTGTCTTTACAACTAGACCAGACACTATTTTCGGTGCATCTTTCATAGCGCTAGCTGTTGATCACCCACTATCAAAAAAATATGAAAATGATGAAAAATATTTGAACTTTAAAGAGGCTTGTTACAAAACAGGAAATACAGACGAAGCGATAGCTAAAACAGAAAAGCTTGGATTTAAAACTGATTTTGAAGTTTTACACCCATTTATTAAGGATAAAATTTTGCCAGTCTTCTTTTCAAATTTTGTTCTTATGGAATATGGAACAGGTGCAATTTTTGGCTGTCCTGCACATGATCAAAGAGATTTAGATTTTGCTAACAAATACAAATTAGAAGTAACACCCGTCATACTTCCAAAAGATCAAAAAGCTTCTGATTTTAAAATTGAAAATGAAGCATACACCGGTGATGGAAAAATTATTAATTCAGATTTTTTAAATAATTTTAGTGTTGAGGAAGGAAAAGCTAAAGTCATCAAGGAAATTGAAAAGAATAAATTTGGAACAGCAAAAACAACATTTAGATTGAGAGATTGGGGAATTTCAAGGCAAAGATATTGGGGTTGTCCTATTCCTGTAATGTATGATGAAAAAGGTGAGGCTATACCAGTCCCAGAAAGTGAGCTTCCTGTAAAACTTCCTGAAGACATTAATTTTGATAAACCAGGTAACCCATTAGATCGACATCCAAATTGGAAAAAGGTTAAGTGTTCTAAAACTGGAAAAGAATTAATAAGAGAAACCGATACACTAGATACTTTCGTAGATTCATCATGGTACTTTTTAAGATTTTGTTCAAGTGATAATTCAAAAGAAGGATTTTTAATCGATGATGCAAAATACTGGATGCCAGTTGATCAATACATTGGTGGAGTAGAGCATGCTATTTTACATTTGCTTTATTCAAGGTTTTTTACAAGGGCAATTACGAAAGATACTAGCCTTGAAATAAAAGAACCGTTCAAAGGTCTATTCACACAAGGTATGGTTTGCCACAAAACTTTCAAAAATAAGAAAGGCGAATGGGTTTTTCCTGAAGATGTAATTGAAGAAAATGGTAAATTCTTTGATAAAAATAGCAAACAGACAATTAAAGTTGGGCCTTCAGAATCTATGTCTAAATCAAAGAAAAATGTAGTTGATCCTCAAACAGTAATTAATCTTTATGGTGCAGATGCAGTAAGGTGGTTTGTTTTATCTGATAGTCCGCCAGAAAGAGATATTCAATGGAGTGATGAAGGAATTTCTGGATCTTATAAGTTTATTCAAAAAATTTGGACAATTTCTGAAATGATACAAAATATTGAGGAAAAAAATAAATTAAATGACGAACAAATTAACCAATGTGAAAAGTTAAGAAATAAACTCGTTAAAGAAATTACATACAATATTGAAAACTTTCATTTTAATGTGGCAGTCGCCAAATTTTATGAGTTTTTAAACTTTCTATCAAAAAAATTGCATGAAAATAAATCAGAAAAAATTTTATTCAAAAAAATATTCAAAGAATTTTTAGTTTTAATATATCCTTTTACACCTCACATAGCGTCTGAATGTTGGGAGAAAAACTATGATAACAAAGAAATTCACATATCAGCATGGCCAACATATGATGAAAAATTAATCAAAGAAGACAAAATCAACATTGTTATTCAGGTTAATGGCAAAAAAAGAGCATTACTTGATGCAGAACCTGACCAAAGTGAAGAAAAGATATTTAATGAGTGTTTAGAGATTGAAAACGTTAGAAACTTAGTATCAGGAAAAAATATCATAAAAAAGATATACGTTAAGAATAAATTAGTTAATATTGTCATTAAATGAAAATGTTTAAACAGTTTTATCTTTTTATTATTTTGCTTTTTTTTACATCGTGTGGCTTCTCGTCGATGTTAAAAAATGTTGACCTTAGCGATATTAAAATAAATAAAATAGATTACTCGGGCCCAAGTGGGCTAACGTATTATCTAAAAAGTAACCTTAATATACCAATCAATAAAGCATTGAAAGATGCTTATTCTTTAAAAATAAATATTGGAGAAAGTTCTGCTTCTGTAACCAAAAATACTGCAGGAATAACAACAGAGGAAGAAGTTACGGTCACAATAAATTTTCAAATTTTTGATAACAAAGGCAGGCAAATTGGTGGAGAAAACCTAAGTGACGGAAGAGTAATAAGTGTAACAAACAATGTATCTACAGATGATGAGGTTAAAAGAATTGAAAAAGAAAATATTATTACAAACTTAATTCAAAAACTTACTTTTGCCGTTAGGGCAAAAATCATATCTATCCAACAATGATAATTAAAAGTTTTTCAATTAATTATGAAAAACTTTTTTCGGATTGCAAAGTAAATTTAATTTATGGTGAAAATTTTCATTTAAAAACCGAAATTCTAAATAAATTAACGCAAATTTTTAAAAAAAATGAATTCAAAACAAAATTTATTAAAGAAGATGAATTATTAAAAAATATTGAAATATTAGATAATTATTTAAATCAAGATAGCTTGTTTGGTGAAAAAGAAATTTTAATTATTCAAGAAACGTCGGATAAACTATTAGATTACATAAATTTTTCGAAAATAGATAAAAAATTAATTCTAATTACTGATAACCTTACAAAAAAAAGCAGCTTAAGAAATAAAGCTGAAAAAGAAAAAATAATATCTTGTATTGCGTGTTACGATGATGATGAAAAAACTCTACAATCTTTGCTAAGAAATGGATTAACAAAACTTGGTATAAAAGTACCCTATGAAGCCATAGATCAATTATTTACTATTAATAAACTCAATCGAAATGACATCAATAGTGGATTAGAAAAATTAGAACTTATTACAAAAGATAAAAAATTAGACAGTGAAACATTTTCTTCACTATTTAACACAACATCTTCTTTTGATGCTTTTGAAATATCTAATGCTTTGTTGTCTGGTGACAAAAAAGTACTAAATAAAATACTCTCAAGTTTTTATCATTTTTCTATTAACTTCAATGAAGTACTTGGCCCACTAAAATACAAAATAAACAAGCTAATTGATATTTATGAATATAATGAAAATGAAACTAAAATTGCGGTATTAGTTGATACTTATAAACCACCAATTTTCTGGAAAGAAAAAAGCATTGTCCAAACACAATTATCTAAATGGAATAAAAATGAATTAGATACATTATTAGATAAAATTAATGAAATCGAAATTTTATGTAAGCTTAACTACGAAATCGCAGAAACAATTTTTAACAAGTTCCTTTTAGACATTGTAACAAAAAGAGTGTTAACTAATACTTACTTTTAACATTAGCAACAAGTTGAGTTAATTGATCTAGATCTTTATATTCAAAAGTAATCTTACCTTTATTATTTTTCTTATTATCAATGGTAACTTTCATGCCTATTTTTTGCTCTAACGAATTCTCTAAATCTTTAATATTAGGATCAATATTTCTAATTTTATTTTTTTTAGAAAAACTTGAATTTTTTTTACTAAGTAACTCAGCTTGCCTTACAGATAAATTTTTATTAATAATCTCCTTTGCTAACTCAACATTGTTGTTTACATCAATTAGAGATCGTGCGTGTCCTGGGGTCAACAGACCATTGACAATCATATCTTGAATTTCACTTGGGAGCTTTTTTAATCTTAAGGTATTAGCTATATATACCCTACTCTTCCCTATCATCTCAGCGATCTTA
>CENJ01169454.1_pt1 | contig 13457 bp, 8 predicted proteins | sample 356161 | NCBI WGS metagenome assembly CENJ01 (sample SAMEA2619531, study PRJEB7988) | marine metagenome | biome: marine biome (ENVO:00000447); feature: surface water layer (ENVO:00002042); material: "saline water (ENVO:00002010), including plankton (ENVO:xxxxxxxx)" | depth 5 m
AAAAAATATGTTTGCAATTGGAAATGATATAGACTTTGTCGCAGGCAAAATCTGACCTAACGGCAATGGTGATAGTTCATCAGATGCCCAGTAGGGTATTTTTGCGGCTGAAGTTGGGATGCTGCGATTGCCACGTTGGTTAAAGATGTATCATATTTCTTCAAGCTTTTAATTTCAGATACAGCTTAAAAACAGTGCCTTAGAAAATACAACGTTTATTAATGACGGCCATACAGTTTACTTTAATAATTCTATGCTGCGTTCCATCCTAGATAATGTCCTAATCAAAGAAAGATGCTCTCCTCACGTTCATTAAACTTTTAGAAAATCGGCCAGCAGAGTACAGAACGGACACGTAGCGTCACTACCCCAACGACTTTGACAAAGGCACCGCTTGCTGAACATATGCCGCTGAAGTACTTGTATCTTTTCCGAGAGCCGTTCAGCGTTAATAATCGTTCCAGAGAGCCTCAAACGTGAAAATTGACACTTACACAACAAATCACGATATTTGAAAAGCCATCGCTATTTCGCAATGGCTCCTCCGATGAACGCTGTAAATAATTCGGCTAACACCAATCTCTGTTTGAATACAGATAAATCGCATATCTACAAAAGTTAACAGCTCAGCAGCATTGAAGTCCTTTTAACCTAATCCGCCAAACGGCTTTAACAGAGCATTTTCTCATTTCTACAAGGGTAATGCTAAAGTTATCAAAAGGATCATTATGGGCGCCACATAGAAAGTCGCGCAGCTCAATAAGGAACAAATCAATGCTGCTTATCAATTTGGCGTGAAAGACCCGCCGTGTATTTATCTTGTGCAAATAAACAAGCTAAAAGCTTGTGAAGAACTTAACATGAAAAATGCGCTGTTTACAATTTTTCAAAACTGCGAACCGGTGCGTCCAAATTTCACAAACAAAACGCCGAGAAAATGGCATGAAATTCTTATAATTTTATGATGCGAAAATTCTCGAGTTGTCAAACCGAATGTAACAGGATACCGAATCAACCGCTCCTGATAATTGAGCTGCTATCAAACAAACACTTGGAAATTCTGCGCAGATACTCAGCGCTAAAATAATACTTTCTGGAACGAAGATCGCACCAAGTAATCGACCTAATACATACCACCGAGTCAAGGCCAAAGCTTTTCACAGCAAAACATTGCCAATACCGCGAGGGCATAATTCAAAGTACTGGCAGATACATCATTGATTATAGTTCCAAACTGTGAGGCAGCGCTAATGGATGTTGCAGTTTTATCAGCCAGCGCTCCGCCATTATTTGTTTCCTCGCTTTATTGGTTTTATTTGGATGACTTGCAAGCTGTCACTTTTGCATGCAGACAGTTTTCAACGCTGCATCTCAGCGCGAAGGCTTTGGGTTGCCGCTTCGTCAAGGCCCCAGTCATACCCGTTATCTACAGGTTTAAGCACCACTCCATAATCTGATTTTGCATGATCCGGCCCAAAAAAGCCGTCCAAAACATCATCGAGTACTTTGGTGGGGTCACGCTCTAAAGGATTTCCATAGCCACCACCAGAAGGAGAATAATAAGAAACGACATCTCCAATCTCTGCACGCATTCCGGAAAATTTTGAATACTCACTGCGTCTTTCCCCGCTGTGGATATTATGAATTTCCATCTTGCCACCAGCGCCTTCTTTGCCACCAAATATTCCCCATGGCACATCTAGATGTCGGTCACTTTCATGAGTCATAAAGCCTGATGTCAGGTACCGTTGGGATTTGACTACGCCTGAACCACCTCGAAACTTTCCCGCGCCTGGTGGTACATCGTCGCGCACTTCGTAGCGGTCACAAATCAGCGGCAGATGCATTCCCAAGTCTTCTAACGGGTTGTTACGTGTGTTACGCATTAGTTCTTCGACAGTGTCCGGACCATCAGAAGCAGGTCGTCCACCCATCGCTGCTTCGTTGACTTCTAGGAACACCCAATAATCTCCATTCGGCCTTACGCCGGAATAAGCAGCAAAGCTGAGCGTTGCGGCATTGCCTGCTGTACAGCGGTCTGGCAACACCGGAGCAAGCGCTTTTATGACCAGGTCTGCCATACGTTGAATTTGACAAAACCGCGCTTCCGCGGCCGCTGGCCATATCGGGTTAAAAATGGTACCCTTTGGAGCGATAACACTGATTGGACGGAAAGAGCCTTCGTTCGCTGGTATGTCATCCTTGGATGTATATGTGTCTAAGAGCATCGCTCGAAAAACGAAGAATGCGGCTACCATGGTAGAGCCGTCGTAAGGCACGTTAAACGCCGTTGGCACCTGAGGCGATGACCCTGTTAAATCAACTTCGACTGAGTCACCTTTTACGCGCACGCAAACTTTCACCGGAAGTGTTATTTCACGATTACGACCGTCATCGTCTAAGAATCCTTCCGCGAAGTATTCTCCGTCTGGGATCTTAGCGATTTCCGCACGCATCCGCCGCTCTGTATAATCCATAAGTTGTTTTGTGGCCTGAATAACAGTGCCCTTGCCATATTTTTCAAGCAACTCCTCAAAACGTCGAACTCCCAGTTCAGCTGAAGCAATTTGGGCCTCTAGATCACCCATTACTAGATCAGGCACGCGGGTGTTGTCTCTTATATATTTCCATAGGTCTTCATTTCGAACACCTTCGTGGAACAATTTAACGCCGTCCATCAACATTCCTTCTGCCCAAACATCCGGAACGTCGATAATAAGTCCTGGCGTTGCTGCCCCAATATCAACATGATGAGCGGTGTTTGCAGAAAATCCGACAAGATCACCGTTGCTAAAAACTGGCATAACGATTGCAATATCTGGCGAATGGGAAGCGCCTTTATATGGATGATTGTGAATCACGCAATCGCCCGGTTTCCAATCTTCAATCTTAATGCTCTCGTGAATACCACGCAAATATCCGGGTAAAGACCCGATATGCATCGGGGTTGAGTCGCTTTCACATAGTGTATTGAAATCAACATCGAAAAGTCCCGCTCCTAGATCCTGACTTTCGCGGATAATTGATGAATAACTCATCCTGTATAAGACATTACCCATTTGCTCAGCAATGGAGTGTAATGCGCCTCCAACGACTTGTAATGTAATTGGATCAAGTTCTTTTGTCATATTCATATCCTTGTTCAAACGCGCGCAACGCGCATGTCACCAAACTCGAGCACTGTAGCTCGGTATCCCGGTGGCACAATGGTTGTAGAATTATGCTGTGTTACGATCGCAGGTCCTTCAATGCGATCATCTTGACCTAATTTTGTTCGCTCATAACGGGGTGTAGGTTTTGGTGTGCCATCATCGAAGATGGTATCCAGCGTATACATTAGTGCGTCACTGGGATTGTCACGGCCGCCATGCGGAACTCGCGAAAGAGTCAGCTGGTCAACATCTGCTGATGCAACAACCCTCAGCGTAACTCCTTCGGTGATTTGATCGCGGAATGCGTGCCCGTAAGCTTCTTTATGAACGTTAAAAAATGAGTCGATTATTTCTTTCTTATTATCCTGAGTGAGCGCCTCGTAAGGCATGTCTGCACGAAGTTCAAAACCCTGACCCAGATATCTGCATTCCATTATTTTTTCAAATTTGCGTGCGGAAGGGGCAATACCATCCGCCTCCAATTGGGCGGTAGCCTCCTCTATAAGTTTTTTGGCGATTGTATTGATTGTTTCTATTGCCGCATCGTCGGCGTCATCAAGCGTTTGCAAAACCGACCTTGTATATTCATATTTCAAATCAGTCACCAGCAGGCCCATGGCTGCCGTTATCCCTGGTTGCAACGGTGAGATAACGTCACGCGCTTGTATCATATCTGCCAAAGCAACCGAGTGGAGCGGACCTGCTCCTCCAAAGCCCATCAGCGTAAATCCACGCGGATCAATGCCTTTCGCAACCGAGTTAGCATTGATCGCCAAAGCCATATTATTATTGATAATTTTCAAAATACCTAAAGCAGCCTCGGTTATGCTCAAGCCAAGAGGATCCGCAATATGTTCTTTTATTGCTTTTTCCGCTAATTCACGATCGATAGACAGGTCCCCTCCTAAAAATCGCTCAGGATCTAATCTTCCAAGAGCCACTTGAGCATCGGTTACCGTTGGCTCACTTCCGCCACGTCCATAACATGCCGGGCCGGGGACAGCGCCAGCTGAACGTGGTCCAACGCGAAAGGCTCCGCCGGTATCTATATATGCAATGGACCCACCACCCGCCCCAATGGCATCAATATCAATCATCGGCGCCAGCACAGGCAGACCTGCGACCTCTGTATCTCTGGGGTTCTTCGTCCTAAGTTGGCCATCTTGGATGACCGAAATATCCGCTGATGTGCCCCCGATATCGATCGTAATAACGTTTCCAGTATCACAATGACCACCAGTCCAGCGGCCTCCAATAACCCCAGCAGCGGGACCAGAAAGCAAAACTCCTATCGGCCGCTTGACGGATTGGTCAAGCGTGGAAATACCACCATTGGATTGCATAATGCGAACCGTTGCAGAAACACCATTTTCGTGCAAGCGGCTTTCCAATCGTCGCAAATATAAGTTTGTTTTCGGGCCGATATAGGCATTCATCGCAGTGGAGCTAAACCGTTCATATTCGCGGATTACGTTTACAACTTCTGAAGAGGCGCAGACAAAGGCATCTGGAATAACATCCTTTATGATTTCAACAGCTCGTTTTTCATGGGTGTCATTTAGGAAGGCAAATAAAAAACCGACGAATACTGATTCTAATCCGCGTGTTTTAAAAAGCTCAGCAGCGGCGCGCACTTCATCTTCCTGCATCGGCGTTTCTATCTCACCAGTAGGGGGTGAAATCCGTTCAGTGATTGGTATTCGATTTCGCCGTTTTACCAGCGGCTTAGATTGCCATGGCACGTCGAATTGTAATGAGAAATTGTGCGGTCGTTTGTGGCGCGCCATATGCATAATGTCCCTAAAACCACGCGTGGTAAGCATCCCCACTTCGGCTCCGTTGCGTTCGATCACCATATTCGTCGCGACGGTTGTTCCATGGAAAAGAACGTCAATGCTGCCAGGATCCACCCCTGCTCGACTACAAACTTGAAGGATCCCTGCTACCACGCCCTCAGACTGATCATGCGGAGTTGAAGGAACTTTTGTGACAATGACTTCTTGCTCTCCTTCGCTTCCTGCCCGCGTCCGTTCCAGAACAATATCTGTGAACGTACCGCCCACATCCACGCCAACTCTAATCATTTTTTATCCTTTCCAGAGTATCGTACTTCTTCTCGAATTATTTTTTAAAGAGCCAATACCGCTTTCAAAAGGTGCAAGTCTTTACGTCTTTAGAGTCACAATAGAAAACTCGTGGATAAGCCGATTTCATGAAGCCGACTCAAGTTAGAAAGACTTAGATAATCGTAAAAGCTTCCCATGCTGGTATTTCGGTTGGCTTTTATTTATGGCACCTAGAAGCGTCTTTATTTTTCGAAAGAGCACAAAAACCGTGCAAAATCTAGTGTTGTTGGCATAGTCAAAAAATTTTAACATTTTTCAAGATAAGCTGTTTATGCTTCTTTGCAAGTTGACGCTATCACGCAACCAGATCATGTGCAAAATTTAGTCAAAAGATTCGTTCATGTGCTTATATTTTGATCAACACTAGCAAAATCAACATAGTTGAAAAGATCTGTGCGTTCGAAAAAGGCTTCTTAGCAACAATCGAAGATATTGTATTCAATATTTCTATGGCTTTGTCCAAAACGGACAACAGCGTTGGTTTTATTCTCACACCATTCCATCGAGTATGTCAGATTTTTCAAATAAGCATAATAGAGGACACAGTTCCTTAAGCTTTACCATTAAACGGTTGAAAACCTTACAGTTTACAATTTAATTAACTCTTAAAATTCAGTCACAAGGTTAAATCATAATCAAGCTTTTAGAATGTTAACGATGTCGTCTTACTCTTAAGTCAATACGATGTTATTATTTGTACTTGTGCGTCAAGCCGTTCAGCCTAAAGAAATTTTACCTGATCTAAAAAGTCCAATTAAAATGGATAATATTATTGAAATATTGAATGCGGGGTTCCTCAAAATCAATTGGCTAGAATTATTAAATTTCTTTCCAAATCAAAAAAAATGCTCTGCGAAACCTTTAGTAATTAACCCATCTTGTAAATCGGCTTCGATAGCATTGTATGATCGTAACCGAGCATCGCCATAGCCACCGCCGCACGGTCCATATGAAACCAGCTTATCGCCAGCCTTAACCTCAAAATATGGTACTTTTGAGGGTAAATTCTGTTCAGTGCCGTCAGACCGTATAAGTTTTAAAGAAGCAACATAACCATCTAAACCACCATCGAAACCCCACGGTTCAAAGGCATGGCCATCACCCTCCAGAGAAAAACCTGCGTCATCTAAAAACATAAATTCACGTATGGCACCAATACCACCACGCCACTGACCCGCGGCCATTGCATCCGTTCGCAACTCATACCGCTCGATCCGCAGCGGAATATGCGACTCGATATCTTCTATCGGATTGTTACGAGTATTAGCATATAGAGTATCTACGGCATCCATGCCTTCCATGCCAAATCGACCACCATAACTTCCTTCCATAATTTCCATATGGACCCAATGGTTCCCGTCTTTTAAGCCGGAAATGGCTACGACGCGTAAGTTCCCTATTCCCGCTGATATCTGTTGTGGGACAACCTGTGCAAAAGCCTTCATAACCGTATCGGCCAATTGGTTTCCAGAACAAAAGCGCGCTATCACGGGTGCAGGAAAAATTGGATTTGCAAGGCATCCCAATGGGGCTATTATTTTAATAGGCCGAGTTAGACCAGAGTTTTGAGGTATAGCTCCATAGGTCGCTGTATCTAATAAAATTGAGCGAATTGTCAACCACACAGCACAATCGACAGTTCCAACCAAGGGCATATTGATCGGTTTATCTTTCAATTGGGGTGAAGTCCCAGTAAGATCTACTGTCAATTCATCACCTCGAATTTTTAACGTCACTACTAACGGTAGCTTGCTACGTGATGGGTCTGGGTCGTCCAAAAATCCATCTAGATAAGTGGTCGCGGAGTATTCTCCATCGCGCAGGTCTTTTATCGCATTTCGCATCAGGCGTTCTGAGTAATCCATTAGATCATGAAAAGCGGCTACAGTTTCGTCCAACCCATTATTGCGAACCAGTTCTGCAAAACGTGCTGCACCAATCCGCGACGCCTCGATTTGCGCTTCCATGTCACCCACTACAAGATCTTGAGCACGAATATTAGCGCGTAAAATATGCCATACTGCTTCGTTTTTTATTCCACTGTCGTAAACTTTAATCGCTTTAAATTGCAAACCTTCAGCGTAGGTGTCCACCGCATCTACTATACCACAACTGCCTGGTGATAGTGCGCCAATATCAAGATGGTGAGCAGTCGTGACAGACCATCCAATAAGTTGATCATCTAAAAAGACTGGCACACAAAATGCGACATCTGGCCCATGGCTGGCTCCGCCATACGGATCGTTATGCATAATCACATCGCCAGCCTTTACTGGATCTCCGCGTTGTTTAAGTACTTTTATTATGTTGCGTACGTAGCCTGGAATAGGTCCCGATTGCAGTGGTGTTGACATCTTACATTCGCACATTTGCATTCCATCAGCATCTGTAAGTGCAGCACCAAAATCCTCAGATTCACGGATAATGGAAGAATAAGACATGCGCATCAGTTTGTGCCCCATTTCTATCGCAATGCTTTCAAGTCCACCCTGAATTACAGCAGCAGTTACCGGATCTATGCGACTCATGGCTAACTCTCCATTTTAATGATTATACTTCCAGATATATGCACACAAGCTTCGCTTCTTGGAGGAACAACTGTTGTGCTATCCTTTTGCAAAAGGATAGCGGGGCCTTTAAAATTCATCCCAATCGGCATTAAAGCTCTCCGATAAACCCGCGTTTCAAAAGTCTTCAAAACGCCTTGGTCGTTAAAAATGCTGTTTCTCTGATATAATAAAGCGTCTTCCAAGCTGCCCCCCTTTCGGGGCGGCATTTTTTCTAATTTAGGCAAGTTTCCGAATGCTGTTACACGCAAATTAACAACTTCGATCGGACTGCTCTCAAACGCATGGCCATATTCGGCAGAATGAATATTATGAAATTTTTCCCAAACAGCTGACATCTCGTTAGCATCAACTCTTCCATCTGATATTGGAACCTTAAGCTCGTAACCCTGGCCAACATATCGCAAATCACCTGAACGATTAAAGGTCACCTGTGATAATTTAATTCCGTCACTAGAAAACCGATCTGTAAGTTCTTTCTCCATAGCTTTAAAGTCAGAGACAATCCTATTTAGATCCAGTGTTGTCGAGACCTGAAATTGAGTGCGAATTGCATCGTATCTCAAATCAGCAGTCAAAAGGCCCAATGCTGAAGTGATTCCAGGGAAGGGCGGTACGATTACTTCAGGTATTTGCAGCATTGCGGCAACTTCTGCGCCATGAAGCGGCCCTGCACCGCCCATGGCGACCAGTGAAAATTTACGCGGGTCTAATCCCTTTTGAACGGTCCGGGATCGGATTGCATTAGCCATATTAGAATTTAAAATAGTCAATATTCCTGCGGCCGCTTCCAACTTATCAATGCCTAATTCATCAGCTAATGATGTGATTACAGAATTTGACGCCTTCGCATTCAATCTCATGTCACCACCTAGAAAATCAGTCGGCTCTAGCCTCCCAAGAACCAAGTTAGCGTCTGTAACGGTTGGCTCTAATCCACCTTTACTATAGGCCGCAGGGCCCGGCACTGCCCCCGCACTTTGCGGTCCTACCCTAAATGCCCCGCCTTTGTCTACATATGCAATTGATCCACCACCAGCCCCAATGGTGTGAATGTCAAGCATCGGCATCAATAACGGAAATCCAGCAATAGATGTAGAACGGGCATCAGTCTGAGAGAAGCTTCCATCAACTGAAATACCAATGTCGGCAGATGTTCCTCCTATGTCAAACGTAATAATACGCTTTTTTTCACATTGCGCACCAATCCAACCACCACCAAGCACTCCAGCTGCGAGGCCTGACATCAACGTCAATGCAGGGTTTTCTACTACCATGCGAGGCGTCGCCACGCCTCCATTAGAAGCCATAATACGTAAATCACCGCGCACACCGAGGCCACGAAGTGCTTTATCAAGCTCAGCGATGTAAGCACTAACCTTTGGTCCAATAAACGAGGCTAATGCTGTAGTGGTAAAACGTTCAAATTCACGAAATTGCGGAGAAATAAACGACGATGTTGTTACGAACGCATTTGGCATCACCTCTTGAACAATCGACTTAGCCCTGTCTTCGTGAATGGGATTGAGGTAAGAAAATAAAAAGCAGATGGCTACTGCTTCAACTCCTGCGGCAAGTAGATCTTTTGCAGCTTGGCGAACCTCATCCTCGTTCAAGGGCACCAACTGCTCTCCTTTAGGTGGTATCAGCCGTCCGCTAACTGTTTTACGATGACGACGTGCAATTAGGGGGCGATCCTGCCATGGTAGTTGTTGCATAATCGAATAATGCTCTACCCTCTGATGGCGGCCGATATGAAGTACATCTCGGAAACCATTATTTGTTATCATGCCCGCTTTAACACCGTCACACTCTAAAACCGAGTTAGTTGCAATTGTGGTGCCGTGAAAAATATGATCGATATCGAGAGGTCTAAAATTGTTCAATTCGCACAACGCTTTTATTCCCTTAATGACCCCCAGAGATGGATCGTCTGGCGTGGTCGCAACCTTATGGATCCCAACATTACCATTGAAAGAATCAAAGTAAATCAGGTCCGTAAAAGTACCCCCTACGTCGACACCAATTGATTTCATGAAAATTTATCCTTAGCAAAAGAACACTAACCGAAGATATATAAAAATGAATTAAGAAAAGATACGTAAACAATCTTTAATAATCTACTTTTATTTAAATAAACTAGTCAAGTTAGGTAAGATTCTCAGGAAAATATACAAATGTTAGGCCTTTTCATCTTTATCTACGCTTTCAATGGTTTATTAGGCCAAAAGCAGCACCTTTAATCATAACACTACTTCATTTCTATAAATTCGAACGCATTGCAAAGTAGTCGAGAATTTAAATTGCAGAAATATAAACGTAACTGCTCATTTTGGAAACAGTCAGGAAAAGCTCTTTGCTAGCTTCGTTGTCCAGATATTGCATAGACTTCAACCCGCCAAGCAATAATAGTACTTCTTTTATTATACAATATATTGACTGAGTATCAAAATATGAAATCATTGTGCTTTGGTTGCCAAAATATCGGATTAAACCGACGCAAACCGACTGCAAAAAGAGGATTACTCTTATTCTATAATGAAGTCTCATCATGCAGTCTTGGAAAAGTTATAAAATAATAGATCAACTGGGATTTTTACTTAAGATTTGCAGCTACTAATTTGACGAAACCTGACGAAGTAGTTAAATTCTGAAGATGATTAAAGAAGATAGGTTTACCAAACTCGAATTTGATATGCAAAAAATCGAGCATATGATTGAAAAATTGGGTAGTTTTGGAAGATGTTTGCACACGGGCGTAAGTCGCACTGCTTTTTCTAGCGAGTGGGTCTCAGCGCAGGAATGTATAGCAGAATGGAGCCGAGAGGTCGGTCTTAACGTGCGTTTTGATACTGCAGGAAATTTGTGGGCCCGGATAGACGGAACTGAAGGTGGAAAGTCCATTGTTTCAGGCTCCCACATTGATAGTCAATGCCCTGGTGGACGTTTCGACGGTGCTCTTGGTGTACTGTCTGCACTAATTGCAATAAGTGTTTTGAAAGAGGCGTATGGCTCTCCTCGCAAGCCTATTGAATTAGTATCATTTTGTGAAGAAGAGGGTAGCCGTTTCCCAAATGCAGGATTTTGGGGATCAAGGGCGATAGTCGGCAAAATCGATCCAAATGATTGTGAAACTGTTATCGACGCGTCGGGTGAGAGCATTGGTAACGCAATGAAAAGTATTGGTTTTGATCCAATCCGGATAGCAGAAGCTCAACGTAGTGATATAGCCGCTTTTATCGAATTACATATCGAACAAGGGCCAATTCTTGAAGACGCTAATCTCCCTATTGCCATAGTAAGTGGGATCACACATATCCGGCAAACAAAAGTCACTCTTACCGGTGACTCTAACCATGCTGGAGCATTTCCAATGGATATTCGGCGTGATCCGATGGCCGGATTTGCAGAAATTGTAACCAGAGTAATCGACCACGCCCAAAAACTTGGGAGACCAGCGGTGACAACCATTGGAAAATGTGTGACCGATCCAAATGGTGCTGCCATTATTCCTCGATCAGTCACATTTACAATCGATGCGCGACATCCTGATCCTGCTTGTGCCGCAATGTTATTTGAAACCCATAAGAAAATGTTAAAAGAAATTGCTGCCCGCCGCAATTTAAGTTTAGACACAATGGTCCAAATTGACCTTCCCGCCTGTTTGAGCGATCGTAAACTTATGCAATCTATAGAGTTATCTGCACGTGAAGCAGGCATTAAAACGATGCAAATGGCTAGCGGAGCTGGCCATGATGCCCAACAAATGGCAGAAATCTGTCCGATAGCTATGATTTTCGTGCGTAGTGAAGGTGGTCGCAGTCATACTCCTGAAGAGTTTTCAACTATTGATGATATTATGGCAGGGATAAAGGTGCTCGCAGGTTCTTTGTACAACCTTGCTTATAAAATGTGAGGATAATACATGCGTGCTGTTATATTTGAAAAGCCAGATGGTCAAAAAAAATCAACAGTTATAAAAAATGTCGAAATACCGGTGGCTGGGCCAAAACAAGTACTTATTAAAGTCGTTTTTGCTGGTTTGAACTATGCCGACTTGATGATGCGAACCGGAATTTATCCACATCCGAAGGGTTATCCGCTCGTCGCAGGTCTTGAACTTTCTGGTATAGTCGACTCCGTCGGATTACTCGTCAACGACATTTCCGTTGGTGACCGCGTCGTCGCCTTCAGTGAAGATGCAGGTGCTTTCGCAGAATATTGCGCCGTGCCATCCCAGAAAGTGGTTAAATTACCGGATGAAATAGATTTTGATGTTGGGGCTGCGTTCTTCGTTCAAGCTATGACAGCATGGAATTTATTGCACACCATTAGCAAGACACAACGAAATGATATCGTTATGATTCATGCCATTGGTGGAGGAGTAGGACTTTATCTGACGCAACTAGCTAAATCAGCTGGTGCCCAAGTGATAGGAACTGTTGGAACCGCAGGTAAAGAACGCCGTGCATTGGATTTCGGAGCTGATCTGGTGATAAACCGAAATGATAATGATTTTATTGCTGTCGCTCTAGAATTCACTAACGGTCAGGGAGTGGACAAAATTATTGACTCAACCGGTGCCTCAATTTTAGATCGAAGTTTCGAAATAATTCGTCCCCTTGGACATGTGGTCAGCTATGGAGAAGCTGAAGGAGCACCTTTTTCAAATTTATGGGAACAATTAGTAAAAAAATCACTAACCTTTACCCGTATGCATCTGGGTCATATCAATTTTGACTCTGAAGATTGGATAAAAGGAACTAAAAATGTGGTTTCAAAGATACTAGATGGATCTCTTAAGACACCGATTGAAGGCACTTACGAATTAGACAATGTTAACAGCATGTTTTCAGCTCTTGAATCCCGAAAGTTAGCAGGTAAGGTGATTTTAAAAATTTTGTAAAAGCCACAGCTGGAGCACAGGCTTGCGGTGTTATTGTTAGTTTAAAGTTGCCTTAAATGCGACGACGTAGATAATTTGCATTGCATGCTTTGACAACACAGGCCTGCAAAAGGCGAACAAAATCTTTAATAGCACGTTCCGAGTTTTTGCCTAACTGACTTACATATAACGCGTTTAGAAAGAGGTGCCTGGATACACTATCCATGCAACGGTCACAATTCTTAAAGAGAACATATCTGCCCTCGATTTTGCAAAACAAATACGCATTTTGGAGATTAATAATGTTGGCGTTTCAAAGCCGGAAACAGCACCAAAAAAATTGCCTAAAAATTCGTAAGCATGTTTTCTTTACGATTAAAACTTTGCCGTATGCGAACAAAACAAGTCCAAATAAATTTTGCGATACCAGCAGCGGACATAGCACCTTTATTTCTCTTGAAATAGGCGGCCAAGAACCGCGTAAGGCGAATGAAATATCTCTCGACGAAGTGGTATTTCAAAGTTGCGCGCGCCGACAACTTTTGCCACGAAACAGCATTGATGGCTGTTTACATTAAAAGGCCTAGCCAGCACGCGACCCCTCTTTTTAATCCGATGTCTTCCTGGATGCGCGGCGGGTGATACGATCACGAGTGATAAAAGCCGCAATGAATATGGCTGTCATGATTAAAATGATCGTAGGGGCCGGAGCGCTATCTATAAAAAA
>CENJ01173909.1_pt1 | contig 13439 bp, 10 predicted proteins | sample 356161 | NCBI WGS metagenome assembly CENJ01 (sample SAMEA2619531, study PRJEB7988) | marine metagenome | biome: marine biome (ENVO:00000447); feature: surface water layer (ENVO:00002042); material: "saline water (ENVO:00002010), including plankton (ENVO:xxxxxxxx)" | depth 5 m
GGGCAAGTTCTTTAAAGCTCTGTTTATCTTTTACCATTTCATCAGTTATCCCATGTATCAAGCTAACCTCTTCGGGTATAGGTATGGCAGGGTTGATGATCTCATGCAGAATAGATTCTTTACCATTTGTTTCAACCTTTATACAACAAATTTCTACAATTCGATCTTTTTGTATGCTTAATCCGGTAGTTTCTAAATCGAATATTATTAATGGTCTATGCAACTGTAATTCAGGCATGGGTCAAAGATAAAGCAAAAGAAGAAAGCAATCCTTAAAGGACAAGAACCGAGTAAAATTATTGGTTTTAGTATGTATTTATAATTCTTTCCACATGAAGAAGTGTTGAATGCCTAGTTCTAAAAAGCTATTTCCTTCAACTTGGTAAGCCAACTTTTGATAGAATGGAATTGCGGGTTTACGAGCATGTAAAATAACTCTACCGTACTTGGACTCCTTTGCAAAGGACTCTGCAAAAAATACCAATCTACTGCCAATATTTTGATTTTGATATTGTTGATGAACCGCAACCTGTCGCATTTTGATGATGCCATTTGCTTTTGGTTCAAGCAATAGAACTGCAATAATTTTATTTTTTACTTGCCCAATAAAATGATGCTGTTTTTTTTCTTCTTCCAGTTCAATTCGCGAGAATTTGAGGCCTAAAGGTTTGCGCAGAATTTCTGCTCTTAGTTTTACAGATTCTAGATATTTGTTTGAACCCCAAACTATTTCCGAAAAATCTGCATACATAAAAATTATTCTTTGTTGTGTGCATCAACAATAGCCAAGTTGACCATATTTATAATTTCCCTAACGGAACTACCTATTTGCAAAACGTGAACTGACTTTTTAAATCCCATTAAGATAGGTCCAAGTGCTTCAGTTGGACCAGTGCTGGAAACCAGTTTATAGGCTACGTTTCCTGCAGAAAGATTTGGAAAGATTAAAGTATTCACGTCTTTACCATTTAGTTTATTAAATGGGAAAATTTCATCTCTTAAATCTTGGTCTAGAGCGATATTAGCTTGTAGGTCGCCATCAACTATTATTTCAGGATGGTTTTTGTGCAAATAGCTAACCGCCTTCTGCACTTTACTTGGGGTTTCTCCTTTTGCTGAGCCAAAATTTGTATAGCTTAGTATAGCGATAACTGGTTGATAGCCTAAACGTTTTACTGTTTTGTGTGTCAACAAAGCAATACTTACTAAATCTTGCCAACTCGGATCAATATTTATTGTGGTATCAGCAAAAAATAAAGGGCCGCGTTTGCTGACCATGGCATACATTCCTGCAACTTTTTCCAATCCTTCTTCTAAACCTGTAAGTTGAAGAGCAGGGCTTACTGCACTTGCATAATTTTTTGTCAAACCAGAAATAACTACATCCACTTCTTCATTGGCCATCATTGCATTGGCATAATAATTTCGGTGGCGCATAAGTTTTATAGCGTCCGCCAAAGTAATTCCTTTTCTTTTTCTTTTCTGATAGAGTATTTCGGCGTATTTGGTTCTTTTTTCAATTTCTTTTAAAGGATCAATTATCAGAACATAAGGCATTTCTAACTTTAATTCTTCGAGTAAATTTTCGATCCGCTGTTTCTTGCCTAAAAATATCGGTTCCACACTTCCTTGTGCCATCATTTCTGCCGCTGCTTGCAAAATGCTTGGATGATCTCCCTCACAAAATACAACCCGCTTGGGATGCTTCTTGGCTATGGTGCTTATTTTTTGGATAAATTTATTGTCTAAGCCCATTCTTTTGCGCAAATCTGTTTTGTATTTATCCCAATCATCAATCTTTATTCGAGCCAATCCTGTGTCCATTGCTGCTTTTGCTACAGCAGGAGCAACAGCAGTAATAAGTCTTGGGTCTATAGGTTTGGGGATTAAATACTCTCTTCCAAAACTAAGTTGATTAATTCCATAGGCCTGTGTAACAATTTCAGGAACAGGTTCGTGTGTTAAATTGGCTAAAGCTTGAACAGCTGCAATTTTCATAGATTCATTAATCCCTTTGGCTCTTACATCTAATGCCCCACGAAAAATAAATGGAAATCCAAGTACATTATTTACTTGATTAGGGTGGTCAGATCTGCCAGTGGCCATGATTATATCGTCACGGGTTTTAATAGCTTTATGATAGTCAATTTCTGGTTCAGGGTTGGCTAAGGCAAAAACAATGGGATTGTTACTCATGTTGTGTAACCATTCTGCTTGAAGCACATTGCCTGCGGAAAGTCCCACAAATACATCGGCATCAATCAAAGCCTCTTCTAGTTTTTGTGGATTTTCATTCACCGCAAAGAAGGATTTATAGCTATCTAATTTTTTTCTTTTATTGGTTATTAATCCGCTTCTGTCAAGCATCCAAAGTTTTTCTTTTTTAACACCTAACGACAAAAACAACTTTGCTGAAGCCATTGCAGAGGCACCCGCACCATTCACAATTATTTTTACTTCACTGATATTTTTATTAACCAACTTTAGTGCATTTAAAAGTCCAGCTCCTGTAATGATGGCTGTTCCATGCTGATCATCATGCATGATAGGGATTTCGGTTTCAGCTTTCAACCTTTTTTCAATCTCAAAACTTTCTGGTGCACCAATGTCTTCCAAATTGATACCTCCAAATGTTGGCGCAATTGCTTTTACAGCCTCTACAAAACCATCGATGTCTTTCTTATTTACTTCGATATCAAACACATCTATATCTGCAAAAACTTTAAATAAAACACCTTTCCCTTCCATTACGGGTTTTGAAGCTTCCGGGCCAAGATCTCCTAAACCTAGAACTGCTGTGCCATTTGAAATAACACCCACCAGATTTCCTTTACTCGTGTACTTGTAAACATCTTCTGGATTTTTTTCAATCTCTAAACAGGGCTCAGCTACGCCGGGGGAATAGGCTAGAGATAGGTCTTTTTGTGTTTGTGTAGGTTTCGTGGGAACAACTTCTATCTTTCCTGATTTGCCTCTTGCATGGTAATCTAGAGCCTCTTTTCTCAACGATGACATGAGCAACAAATTAAAGGGTTTCTTTGTGAATTTTGTTGTTAGTTTGCTTAAAATAGGAATACGATGAAGAAAATAATAGCTACCATAATTTTTTCCCTTCACATTTATTTGCAAGCCCAAATTGTTACCGATCGGCCAGATTTTACAGAATCTGCAATGGCCGTTCCTAAAGGTTCTTATCAGTTAGAATCGGGTATGGCGAGAACGAGTAGCAATGCTAGAAATACTGGTTTGGATTGGAGTATGCCGAATGTTTTATTGAGAAGAGGTCTTTCAGACAAGTTGGAACTTCGCATGTTTCTTGATAACAGTATTTCTAGACAAAATATGGAAATCAATTCAAATATTTCTGGCGTAAATAATTTAGAATTGGGTTTTAAATATGCGTTTATGGATAACGACAATCCAAATCAATTTGGTATTTTAGGCCACTGGTTTATACCTACAGACGATTTTTCTACAAGCTATTATTATGATAATTTTTTGCTTGGCTTTTTAGCGAGTAATACGTTAAGTAAACATTGGTCTGTGGGATACAATTTGGTGTATCAAAAACGAAATTTGTCGGAGGATATTGGATTTGCAACGGTTTCTTTGGTGGATGCTATTAACGCTAAGTGGTCGTTTTTTACAGAATATAAAGGTGAAATAGATTTCAATTCTTATTGGAAAAGTAGTATTCATTTAGGATTTACTTACTTGTTAGATGAAAATTTGCAGATTGATTTTTCTTATGCCACCTCATCAGATGAAGTAGGTTTAAGGACAAACTATCTCAGCTCGGGTGTGAGCTTTCTCATTTTGCCGAAGAAATAAAATCGTCTAGAGAAAAAGTTGTGTCTAGGCGAGGCCCTTTGTCCGTATTTTTTGCTTTGCCACACACATATAGGGGGTCATGCTCAAAAAATAAGGTCCAGTCTTCTTGAATGGCTTCTTCCAAAAATGATTTACATTCTTTCATTCTTACCAAAGGTCTAATGTCGTATCCCATTACATAATTAATTGGGATATGTGCTGATGACGGTATTAGGTCTGCACAAAAAACAAGTGTTTTGTCTTGAAATTTTATTTTTGGTAAAATCATTTTTTCGGTGTGTCCATCAGCCGTTAAAAAGGAAATATTTTCGGTAAACTTGTTGGTGTCTGAAACAAAATGTAATTGACCGCTTAGCTCTAAAGGGTATATATTTTCGTCTAAAAAAGAGGCACCTTCTCTGGGGTTTGAGTGTAAAGCGTGTTCCCAGTGTTTTTGATGAACCCAGTATTTCGCATTTGGGAAAACAGGTTCAAGGAGGGTTTTTCCAGAATTCCATCGCAAAGCGCCTCCGCAATGATCAAAGTGAAGGTGCGTGAAAATAATATCAGTTATGTCTTTAAAATCAACACCAATTGCATGTAAACTTTTTTTCAACGAATCATCGCCATGAAGGTAATAGTAGCTAAAAAACTTACTACTTTGTTTATCCCCGATTCCAGTATCAATTAATATCCTTTTATTACCGTCTTCCACAAATAGGCAACGCATTGCCCAGGTGCATAGATTGTTTTGATCTGCGGGATTCAGTTTGTTCCAAATTACTTTTGGAACGGTTCCAAACATAGCACCTCCGTCTAGTTTGAAATAACCCGTATTAATGCTTTCAAGTTGCATAAACTTCGATTTTTGATTTAGGTAATTTCAGTGAAATTTAAATATGAATGAAGAACTTTTGGCAGTTGAATAGATGTTTGGGTTTGGTTGTTTTCAAGTATGGCAGCCACAATTCTAGGGAGCGCAAGCGCACTTCCATTGAGGGTGTGGGCCAATGATTTATCTCCCAATTCATTGATTCTTAGTTTTAATCTATTTGATTGAAATGTTTCAAAATTACTCACACTACTGACCTCAAGCCATCTTTCTTGGGCCGCACTCCAAACTTCCATGTCATATGTCTTAGATGAGGTAAAGCCTAAATCACCCCCACATAGATTCAGCACGCGGTATGGTAACTCTAATTTCTGTAAAAGATTTTGCACATAGGAACTCATTTCCTCTAAAGTTTTGTAACTACTCTTTGGGTCCGTAATCTGAACAATCTCAACTTTATCAAATTGATGTAATCTGTTTAATCCACGGACATCTTTACCGTAGCTACCAGCTTCTCTTCGAAAACATGGGGTATAACCAACATGTTTGATTGGTAGATGCTCTTTTTCTACTATGCTGCCTCTATATAAATTGGTTATTGGCACTTCTGCTGTAGGAATTAAAAATAAATCGTCTTCTTGGACATAGTACATCTGACCATCTTTATCAGGTAATTGGCCTGTGCCGTAACCACTATTTTGGTTGATTAAAATTGGCGGTTGTACTTCCTGGTAGCCAATATTCTTGGCCTCGTCAAGAAAAAAATTGATTAGCGCCCGCTGCAATTGAGCGCCTTTTCCCATATAGACAGGAAAACCAGCTCCTGTAATTTTAACGCCTAATTCAAAATTTATGAGTTTGTATTTTTCTGCTAACTCCCAATGAGGTAGAATTTTAAAACTAAATGTTGGTTTGCTACTGTGTTCTAATATTATTTGATTTTGCTCAGAACTTCGCCCTGAAGGCACAGTTTCATGTGGTGTGTTTGGCACTGAAAACAAAGCAAGTTGGAGTTCCTTATCGATTGACTTAATATCTTCTTCTAAAGATTTTATTTGGTTTTTTATGTTGATACTCTTTTCCCTGTATTTGTCTGCTTCATCTTTTTGACCGGTTTTAAAAAGTTGACTCATTTCTTGGGAAATTTTATTTACGTTGGCCCGGAGTGTATCCAAATGAACCTGAATTTTCCTTCTTTTTCTATCTAACTCAACAATGGAATTAAGTTGATAGGAAAAATCACCTCCTCGTTTTTCGAGTTTTTTTTCTAAAAGCATTAAATCTTCTCTTATTTTTCCTAATTCTAACATGGATTGTCTTTAGAGTTATCGCAAAAATCTAATTTAATTTCATCATAAGAAGTATTTATGGAATTGATTTTTGGAAAGCCTTAGATTTGTTGCAGAATAAAATGAGTTTCGACGTAGTAATAATCGGAAGTGGACCAGGTGGTTATGTTGCCGCCATCAGGGCTTCACAATTGGGCTTAAAGGTTGCCATTGTTGAGAAAGCAGAGTTAGGTGGTGTATGCTTAAATTGGGGTTGTATTCCAACCAAGGCATTGTTAAAATCTGCCCAAGTTTATGATTACATCAATCATGCTGCAGATTACGGAATAGAGGTGAAAGAAGCCAAGCATGATTTTGGTAAGGTAATTAAAAGAAGCCGCGATGTTGCTGGTGGTATGAGCAAAGGTGTACAGTTTTTAATGAAAAAAAATAAAATTCAAATTATTGAAGGTTTTGGGAAAATTAAAAGTAAAGGTGTTGTAGAGGTAGATAAAGACGGAAATAAAAAAATAATAGAGGCACAAAACATTATTTTGGCAACTGGTGCACGAGAAAGGGAATTGCCTTTTATGAAAATTGATGGTGAAAAGATTGTTGGTTATCATGACGCAATGGTTTTACCAAGCCAACCAAAAAAATTAGTGGTTGTTGGCTCTGGTGCCATAGGGATGGAATTTGCCTACTTCTATCAAAAAATGGGAACAGAAGTAACAATTATAGAATACCTTGATCGTCTGTTGCCAAATGAAGATGAAGATATTTCTAAAACCATGTTCAAAATTTACAAGAAATATGGTGTAAATGTAATGACCAATGCAGAGGTTAAAGCTGTTGATAAAAATAGCGATGGTGTTGAAGTAAGCATAGAAACCAAAAAGGGACAACAGACAATCCAAGCAGATATTGTTTTAAGTGCAGTAGGTGTTCAAACAAATTTGGAGAATTTAGGATTAGAAGAAATGGGTATTCAAATGGACAAAGGGAGGATTATAGTAAATCAACATTACCAAACAAATGTGAAAGGTATTTATGCCATTGGAGATATTACACCTGGTCCAGCTTTGGCTCATGTTGCCTCGGCAGAAGGAATTATTTGTGTTGAGGCCATAGCGGGTAAGAATCCAGAAAGTATGGACTATAACAATATCCCGTCTTGTACCTATTGTTTACCTGAAGTAGCATCCGTTGGTTTGACAGAAAAACAGGCTACTGAGCAAGGTTATGAAATAAAAGTTGGTAAATTCCCCTTTTCAGCTAGTGGAAAGGCAAAAGCCGCAGGCGTATCTGAGGGTTTTGTAAAAGTGATTTTTGACGCCAAATATGGCGAGTGGTTGGGCGCTCATATGATAGGTGCCAATGTAACAGAAATGATTGCCGAAGCAGTTACAGCGAGAAAACTCGAGACGACTGGGCATGAAATAATTAAGGCTGTCCATCCTCACCCTACAATGAGCGAAGCAGTTATGGAAGCCACAGCAGCAGCTTATGACGAGGTAATACATCTATAAATAGTTGCTCCGAGTAAAATCCTTTTCATGTAATCCCTTTCAAGAAAACACCTTCTTGATATACAATGAAATTGGACAAGCAGTTGTAATTGATCCAGGAATGAGTAATGCCTACGAAGAAGATATGTTTTCTAACTTCGTACATGAAAAAAACCTCAAATTGACTCAAATGGTAAACACTCACTGCCATATTGATCACATTTTAGGTGTTTCGTATATTCATGAAATTTACGGTTTGTCTTTGTATTTTCATCCAAAAGAGCAAGTTATTTGGGATATGGCCATCGCAACTGCCCATATGTATTCATTGCCTTATAATAACCATATTGACGATGTAAAATATATTACTGAAGAGGAGACGATTCAACTAAGCGGGGAACAACTAGAGATAATATTCACTCCAGGTCATAGCCCAGGTAGTATTAGTTTTTATTGCCCTAAAAATAATTGGGCTATTGTAGGTGATACTTTATTTAAGCAGAGCATTGGTAGAACAGATTTGCCTATGGGCAATCATATTCAACTGATAAATAGCATAAAAGACCGACTCTTGTCTCTGCCCATGGAGACTAAAGTCTATTGTGGACATGGAGAATCTACAATTGTTTCAGACGAGAAAAAAAGAAATCCTTACCTTCTGACCTGAAGTTCATTTTTTTTGTTACGTTTATTTTATGAAACGAAAAAATTTACTCTTGATGGTAAATATATTTGCCATTTTTACAGTTAATTCTTTAGCTCAGTACTATTATATCCCAGAACCAACAGCTGGACAGAATCCAAAAGGTCTGAATACAGATCTTGATTATCCGCCAAATAGCGGCGGTGGTGTTGGATGGAGCACAGTTTTATCAGGAGCTGGAACAAGTTGGAGCTCTTCACAGACCATACCATTTGGTTTTGAGTTGGACGGCCAGCATTTTACAAGCTTTAAAGTCTCACCTAACGGTATAGTTACATTTAGTACAGGCGTAAGCAATTTACCAGGCAATACGCCAAAAGCTCTTCCCAGTCCTGAAATACCTGACAACTCACTAACAATGTGGGGAATAACTATGGAGGATGGGGATTTTGTACTTACCAAAACATTTGGATCAGCTCCAAATCGTCAGTTTTGGATTCAGTTTAACTCTTGCCATTCCGCAGGAACCAAGGCAGGGTGGGTATATACCTCAATTGTATTGGAGGAAACCAGCAATAAAGTTCATTTCGTTGACCAAAGACAATTATGTGTTCAAAATAACAATTTATGCACAGGATTTGCATCAATTACGATGGGGATACAAATAAACGCAACTACTGCCTATCAAGTAATTGGCAGCCCGGTACCACTTAGATCTACAAATGATTTTAAACCAGATGACAATGGTTATTATACATTCTTTCCGGGGGTACAACCTCAAAATGATATCAATCTCGTGTCCTTAGACATAGCGGAAGATTTGAAATTAGTAGATGCCCCATTTTTACTAAAAGGGAAGATTAAAAATTATGGTGCTGATGCGCTAACATCTTTTACATTGAACTATCAGGTAGATGGAGGGCAAATAGTGGCGCACGCCATTAGTGGAATTAGTGTTCCCAAGTTAGGTGAATATTCATTCACTCATTCAACTCCTTGGAAGCCTACCACCGAAAAAACCTTTGATCTCAAGATAAGTGTTGCTCAGCCAAATGGTTCTGAAGATCAAGATCTTTCAAATAATAGTGTAGAAAAATCTATAAATGTGTGGGAAAATTTGATAGACCGAAGAGTATTACACGAAATTTTTAACAGTTCTACCTGTGGGCCATGTAATCCAGGAAATATCAATTATCATGACCAAATTAAGAATTTGGATGCCTCAGAATATGTTACCTTAAAATATCAACAGGATTTTCCAGGAACTGGAGATCCTTACGCAACAGAAGAGACAGTTGCTCGCAGAGGTTTTTACTCAATAAATTCAATTCCTAGAATGGAAATTGACGGACAATGGGATCAAATTGCATCACAATTTACGACAGTAATTCATACTGAATATCGAAATAAACCAACCTTTGTCTCTTTAAGTGGTACATTTGATAGATGGGATCAAGAAGTAGTTATTGAGGCTACTTATGATGCGGTAAGAGAACTTCAAGGAAATTACACCTTGTACGCAGCAGTTTTGGAAGGGAAAACGCTGCAGAATATAAAATCTAATGGTGAAACTGAATTTACAGAAGTCGTTAAGAAAGTGGTCCCCAATCAAGATGGGACCAAGATTGGGTCAATAAGTAAAAAATCGCCTCAGACGAATAGCTTAGGAACAGTATTTTTTGGAGAATGGCGATTGCCAGCGGATGGTACTTCTTCTAATAGAATTAATCGGGATACAGAACATAGCTTCGAAGAATTTGAAGATATGATGGTAGCGCTTTGGATTCAAAATGATCAAACCAAAGAAGTTGTTCAAGCTACTTACGCCACGGAAATAAACTCACATGTCAATGATTTAGAAAATGAACTTAATTTCATTGTATATCCTAACCCAACAAAGTCAGCTACCAAAGTTGGTGTAAAATCAAAAATTAGTGGAGAAGGGAAAATAGAGATTATAAGTGCTTTTGGACAATTGGTTTATGAAGAAAAAATTCTATTGAACGCATCTATTGATAATATTTGGGAAATAAACACATCTAAATTTCCTGCGGGCTTGTATTACATAAAAATTAACGTCGATAATCATCAAGGGCTAAAAACCTTGGTAGTTAGGTAATAATATTTATTCTTAATAAGATTGAAAAGCCAGAAATTCTGGCTTTTTTTTTTACAACTTTTTTATAATCAAAATCAAATGATAAATTTGTCGCCCTTTCAAAGGAGGACATGCAATTTTGACAAACAATAACGAAGAACTCAATCAAGCTAAACAAGAACAAAATCAATCGCTTGAACAGACTCCAAATCTAGCAGAAGGTACGATAGAAAATAATCTTGAGGAGACAAAGGAATTAGATCCCCGAGAAAATTCTGAAGAGTCAGTCAATTCAAAATCAGAAGAAGATAATGTTGAAACCGTTACTAATGGTAATGATGATTTTGATTGGTCAATGAATAAAGATGGATTTGCAACCTATACTGATACTGAAAGAAAAAACCTAGAAGCGCTTTATGCAACCACATTTAAGCAGGTAGAAGAGAATACCCTTGTAGAAGGAATTATTTCTAGTATTACGGACAAAGAAGTGGTCGTAAATATCGATTATAAATCAGATGGAATCATCTCAAAGCAAGAATTTCGAGACGATGAAGAAGAACCAGAGGTCGGACAAAAAGTAGAAGTATTTGTCCTTACCAAGGAAGACGAAATGGGTCAGCTAATCCTTTCAAAGAAACGAGCTTCGCTTGAAAGCATCTGGGAAAATGTCGTTAGGGCCATGGAAGAAGGAGAAGTAGTAAGTGGGCGCATACAAACTAGAACAAAAGGTGGTTTAGTGGTTGATCTTATGGGTATGGAAGCGTTCCTTCCAGGATCACAAATTGATGTGAAACCGATAAGAGATTACGACCAATATGTAGGTCAAAATATGCAATTTAAAATTGTAAAAGTAAATGATGAATTCAAAAACGTGGTTGTTTCTCACAAAGCCCTAATTGAGGACGATATAGAAGCGCAAAAAAGCGAGATATTAAATAGTCTTGAAAAGGGACAGGTGCTCGAAGGCATCGTCAAGAATATGACCAATTTTGGTGTATTCGTTGATTTAGGCGGTCTAGACGGACTATTGCATATTACAGATGTTTCCTGGCGTAGAATTTCTCACCCAGAAGAAGTTTTAAGCCTTGATGAGAAAATAAATGTTGTGGTTTTAGACTTTGACGATGATAAAAATCGAATCTCTCTTGGACTAAAGCAACTTCAGTCTCATCCATGGGATGCTTTGAGTGACAACATCAAGGAAGGTTCTAAACTCAAAGGAAAAGTAGTAACAGTGTCGGATTACGGTGCTTTTGTTGAAGTTGAACCAGGTATTGAGGGTTTGGTACATGTTTCAGAAATGTCTTGGTCTCAGCATCTTAGAAATCCGCAGGACTTCTTAAAGGAGGGTGACGAAATAGAAGTGGTTGTGTTAAGTATTGACAAAGAAGTGTATAAAATGAGTCTTGGGATGAAGCAACTTACCTCAGATCCATGGGCAAAAATTGAGACAAAATACCCACTCAATAGTAAGCATAAAGGAACTGTAAGAAGCCTCACCAACTATGGATTATTTATTGAATTGGAAGAAGGAGTAGATGGTCTTGTTCATGTTTCAGATTTAAGTTGGAGTAAAAAAATTAAACATCCAGCAGAATTCACTAAAAAAGGAGAAGAACTTGAAGTTGTCGTACTTGAAATAGATAGCGAAAACCGAAGACTTAGTTTAGGTCATAAACAAATTGATGAAAACCCTTGGGATACTTATGAAACTGTTTTTGCTTTGGGAACTGACCATTCAGGGACTATTCTTAGTATTCTTGATAGAGGCTGTACAGTACAACTTCCTTACGATGTAGAGGCTTTTGCACCTGGGAAACACGCTAAAAAGCCAGATAAATCGGCCTTATCAAAAGGTGAAGTTGCACAATTCAGGATCATTGAGTTCAATAAGTCTCAAAAAAGAATAATTGTATCCCATACAGACATTTGGAAAGAAGAAGAGAGAGCGAAAGAGGATGCAGACTCGGTCGAAAAACAAAAAAGAGCTGCTAAAACAGCTAAAGCAGTCAATAAGATTAATGATAGTGCTGAAAAATCGACACTTGGTGAATTAGATGCTTTATCTGCCTTGAAACAAAAAATGGAAAAAGCTGCAAAAGATGAGCTAACTAAAATCCAGGAACAAAAAGAAGCTGAAAAGCAGGCTAAAGCCAAAGAAAGAGAAGAGAAAAAGCAAAAAGTTAAGCAAGCACCGGAACCTGTTGTACCAGCAAAAGATCCGCTTGAAGGTTTGAGCGATGAAGAAATTACAAAACAACTTTTAGGCATCATTGGTCAGGCAGCCAAGTCTTCCAAGGAAAATTTGACCCAAATGGACGGCATTGGGCCAGCATATCAGAAGAAATTAAATGCACTTGGAATTTTTACCTTTCAACAATTCAGTAAACTTGATGAAAAAAGCATTCAAATGTTAGAAAAGTTAACCAACTGGAAAGGACGTGTTTCTAGAGACAATTGGATAGATCAAGCCAAAGAAATTTTAGAAAAATCCAACAGTCAATAATTAAACTGCATTAATAAATACAAAATAAAATCCCATCTTTGAGGTGGGATTTTTTTATGCAATATTGGCTCATCAAATCTGAACCTTACAAATATGCTTGGGAACAGCTGAAGAAGGATGGCTGGACTTACTGGGATGGCGTAAGAAATTATCAAGCAAGAAATTTTCTTAAACAAATGCTAACTGGAGACCTTTGTCTTTATTACCACAGCAATGAGGGCAAAGAAGTGGTGGGTATTGCAGAAGTTATAAAACCTGCTTACCAAGACCCAACCATTGAAGATGACAGATGGGTTGCTGTAGATGTAAAGCCATATAAATCATTAAAACGTAATGTGGGGCTTAAAGAAATAAAAGCTACACCTGAGTTAGAACAAATGGTTCTTGTCAATAACTCAAGATTGTCGGTTCAACCAGTAAAACCCCAAGAATTTGATGTCATATTAAAACTATCTGAGACATGATCAAAACAAGAGAAATAATTCAAAGCAAAAAAGTAAACCTTCTCTTGCACAGATTGGCTTATCAGCTTTACGAAAATTATGGAGATTTCAGTAATACTGCTCTAATTTCTTTGCAACCAAGGGGCATAAATTTTGGTAAAGTATTATTAGCGACCGTTGAGGAAATTACAAAAACCCCAATTGAATATGGAGAATTGGACATTACACTTTTCCGGGATGATTTTGGAAGAAATAAATCACCTCTGATTCCGTCAAAGACAAACATTGACTTTCAAATAGAAGACAAAAAAATTGTAATCATAGACGA
>CENJ01165267.1_pt1 | contig 13438 bp, 13 predicted proteins | sample 356161 | NCBI WGS metagenome assembly CENJ01 (sample SAMEA2619531, study PRJEB7988) | marine metagenome | biome: marine biome (ENVO:00000447); feature: surface water layer (ENVO:00002042); material: "saline water (ENVO:00002010), including plankton (ENVO:xxxxxxxx)" | depth 5 m
CGGGTGTGGCTATCGCCGCCGGTGCCGACGGTGTCGGGCAGCAGCATGCGGTTGAGCCAGCTGTGGATGATGCCGTCGCCAGTGCGCAAGGACACACCGCCGCGGGTGCTCATGAAGTCGGGCAACTCGGCGTGGGTTTTGAGGTCCACCGGCTTGGGATAGGCCGCGGTGTGGCAGAAGCTCTGCATCACCAGATCAGCGGAGAAGCCAAGGCAGGCCAGCTCCTTCATCTCATCGCGGGTCATCGGCCCGGTGGTGTCCTGGCTGCCAACGCTGGTCATCAACGGCTCGCAGCTGGTGCCAGGGTGCACACCCGGCAGTCCGCAGGCGCGGCCCACCATTTTTTGCGCCAGCGTGAAGCCCTTGCCGCTGTCGGCGGGAGGCGTTGGGCGGATAAACAGCTCGGAGGCCGGTAGACCCAGTTGGCTGCGCACCTTGTCGGTCAAGGCGCGACCAATCATCAAAGGAATGCGGCCGCCTGCGCGCACCTCATCGCTGATGGTGCTGGGCTTGAGATCGAAGCGGGCCACCACCTCGCCGTCGCGCTCGATCGTGCCGGCATGGGGACGGATCGTGATCACATCACCGCTGTTGAGCCCGGTGACGTCGCATTCGATCGGCAGAGCGCCGGAATCTTCTGCTGTGGTGAAAAAGATGGGGGCGATTTTGCCGCCCAAGATCACGCCACCACTGCGCTTGTTGGGCACATGGGGGATGTCGCTGCCGGTGTGCCACAGCACCGAGTTAATGGCTGATTTGCGGGAGCTGCCGGTGCCCACCACATCACCCACGTAGGCCACTGGATGGCCTTTGGCTTTGAGGGCTTCCAGCTGCTCCAAGCCGCCGGGCATGCGGGTCTCGAGCATCGCTGTGGCATGCAGCGGGATGTCAGGACGCGTGGTGGCGTGGGTGGCAGGGGAGAGATCGTCGGTGTTGGTTTCCCCCTCCACCTTGAACACCGTGACGGTGATGGACTCGGGCAGTTCGGGCTTGGCCGTGAACCACTCCGCTGCAGCCCAGCTATCGATGACCTGTTTGGCGTAGCTGTTGCCAGCGGCCAGCTCGAGGACGTCGTTGTAGGCGTCGTAAACGAGCAGGGTGCGGCTCAGGCCTTCGGCTGCGGCGGCGGCCAGGCTGTTGTCGGTGTTGCTGAGCAGCCTGATCAGGGCCGCCACGTTGTAGCCGCCAATCATCGTGGCCAGAAGCCGGGTGGCTTCCAGCGGGCTGACCAAGGGGCTGCTGCGCCGGCCTTCGGCCACGGCACTGAGCCAGTCGGCTTTGACGTAGGCCGCCTCATCCACACCCGGTGGAATGCGTTCACTGAGCAGATGCAGCAGCGTCTGCTCCTCCCCAGTGGGAGGTGTTTCCAGCAGGTCTGTGAGGGCTTTGGTCTGCTCAGCGTCGAGAGCTAAGGGGGGCACACCAAGGCCTTCTCGCTCAGCGGCGGCGGCGCGGTAAGCCGGCAGGAACGCGTCAGGGGTAAGGCTCATCGGTACGGCGTCAGCGACAAACTCAGCAAACCATTGTCTGATTTGCCGGGATGGCGGCGGATCTTAGGCTGAGCGATGCCTAGGTCTTGCCCGATGCTCCCCACCTCCGATCTGCATGTGGTGGAGACCCGCCCGTTGGTGGCCCCGGCCATCCTGCACAGCGATCTGCCGTTGTCGGATCGGGCCAGTGAAACGGTGCGCCAGACCCGTCAGCGGATCCAACGCATTCTCCGCGGCGAGGATCCGCGGTTGCTGGTGATCGTCGGCCCTTGCTCGGTTCACGATGTGGCCGCCGCAGAGGAATACGCCGGCGCGCTGGCCCTGATCCGTGAACGTCTCAAGGACAGCCTTGAGATCGTGATGCGGGTGTACTTCGAGAAGCCCCGCACCACGGTGGGCTGGAAGGGTCTGATTAATGACCCCCATCTCGATGGCAGCTACGACATCAACAGCGGCTTGCGCCGGGCCCGTTCGCTGCTGCTGCAACTGGCTGAGCGGGGCCTGCCGGCGGCCACGGAATTGCTGGATCCAATCGTTCCTCAATACATCGCTGATTTGGTGAGCTGGACGGCCATTGGTGCCCGCACCACCGAAAGCCAAACCCACCGCGAGATGGCCTCGGGGTTGTCCATGCCCATTGGTTTCAAGAACGGCACTGATGGCGGGGTGACCGTGGCCATCAACGCCATGCAGGCCGCCGCTCGGCCGCATCATTTCTTGGGGATCAACCGTCAGGGGCACGCTTCGATCGTGTCCACCACGGGCAATCCCGATGGTCATCTGGTGTTGCGCGGTGGTGGCGGCCAGACCAACTTCCACGCTGAAGCGATTGCCTCTTTCGCCGCTGAACTCAAGGCAGCGGCGTTGCCTGATCGGGTGATGGTCGATTGCAGCCATGGCAACTCCAACAAGGACTACCGGCGCCAAAGCGAGGTGCTCACAGCCGTGGCGGATCAGGTGCGCCAGGGCTCCAAGTCGGTTCTGGGCGTGATGCTCGAAAGCAATTTGGTCGAGGGCAATCAAAAACTTCCCGCTGACCTCAGTCAGCTGGCCTATGGCCAGAGCATCACCGATGCCTGCATCGATCTCACCACCACCGAGCAATTGCTCGAGCAGTTGGCGGCGGCGGTTCCGGTTCCGGTGGCCTAGGTCTTTGACGGCTTGTAGCGACAGTCACGGTCTCTTGTTTTTCTCTGCTTAATCTCAAACAGCTCTCCAGGAGGCCTTCCGTCATGGCCCTGTTGTTGCAGTTTTTTGGCATCAGCGATTCGCTGAATTTGTTTCGTTTGGAGCAGGGTCAGCCGGCGGGCCCTGTGTTTGCAGGTTTTCGGCCCTGTCAGCTCGATCGCTTGCTGGGGTGGGGCCAACAAGCTGCCGAGCAGCGCTGTTGGGATCCGCAGCTCGTGCATCAAGCCTTGCTCAAGGGTTGGTTGGAAAAAGAGGAGCTCATTGCCCAGTGGCAGCGGATCTTGGGTCAAGCACCCGCCGACAGGCTGTTGGTGGCTGGTTTGGGAACGCCCCAGGATTGGCAGTTGCGCTGCGAAAAGATGTTTGAGGCCTAAGCACCAAGCCAGTAGGCCATCGCGGCAACGCCCATTGGCACGCTGAAGTTGTCGAGGCCTCCCCAGCTGATTTGCTCCAGCAAGGTGGCTGCCGCGCTGAGGGCGATCAGGGTTGGCCAGCTGAGATCGCGCAGCAGCAAGCTCAGCACCAGCAAGCTGACGATGGCCATCACGCTGGTTCCGATCAGTGATTTGGTTTGTCCCATCACCTGCCAACGCGGTGATGAGAGTGAGGAGCCCAACAAGCCAGCGGCTCCATCGCCGAGGACCATCACCAGCACACAAGCGCTGACCAGATCAGCCCGTTGCGGCCACCAAAACCACACCAGCAAGGTGATGGAGAGCCCGTAGGCGATGGTGCCGATGCTGCGCCGACCAACATCTTCCACTTCCGGCACGAGCCGGAAGCGGTGATTGATCAGGGCGATCAGCGTCGCCAGTCCAGCCGCGGGTAGGGCCCACGCACGCGGAATCTGCAGAGCCCAGGCCAGCGGCACAGCCAGGCCAGCACCGATGTGCACCAGCTTGCGGCTGAGTTCCTTTTGCAGTGGCCAAATCAGCCGTGCGGTTTTGGCAGCAACCAGGACCAACGCCAGCCAGAGGGCGACCCAAAGCAGGTTGGCGGCAGCGCTCAACTCAGGCGGCCTGTTGCTGATTGGTGATCAGTCTGAGCTTGAGGATGGCTTTGGCTTCCAGTTGCCGCACCCGCTCGCGGGACACGTTGATCTGACGACCAATTTCGGCCAGCGTTTGTGGCTCGGCACCTTCGAGACCAAAGCGCAATTTCAGGATTTTTTGTTCCCGCTCATTGAGCTGGGTAATCCAGGTACCCAGATGTTCTTTTTGAATGCGCCGGTCCATGCTTTCCATGGAGTCGTTGCAGGACGGGTCAGGGATCAGTTCACCCAAGGTGCTGCGGTCTTCCTCGCCGCGGGCGTGGGCATCGAGCGATGCACAAGGGGCGCTCTGACTCAGAAGTTCTTCCAGTTCATCGGGCTCCATGCCCATGGCGTGGGCGAGTTCCAAGCGGTTGGGTTGACGCCCAAAGCGGTGGGTGAGCTCCCGTGTGATGCGGCGCATCTTGGAGAGTTTTTCGCTGATGTGAATCGGCAGGCGAATGGTGCGGGCGCTGTTATCAATGGCGCGCGTCATGCCCTGGCGGATCCACCAGTAGGCATACGTTGAAAACTTGTAGCCCATGGCCGGGTCGAATTTGTCGACCGCGCGCTCGAGACCAATGGCCCCTTCTTGCACTAAGTCCAGAAGCTCCAGGCCTTGGTTCTGATATTTCTTGGCGACGCTGACCACCAGGCGCAGGTTGGCGGCCATCATGCGGTCGCGGGCGCGGCAGCCCATGCGCACCTGCTGGCGCTGCTTGGGAGTGCGCTCCTCAGCGGGAATTTCGCTGAGTTGCTTCATCTGCTGGACCTGGTGGGCCAGCTCGATTTCCTCTGCGGCAGTCAGCAGCGGCACTCGGCCGATATTGCTGAGATACCAACCAATTGAATCAGTACTAAGGCGGCCTGAGCCGCGATTAGATGAACGCGAGGCACTGCGATTCCGAGGCTTAGGCGCCTCAGATCGGTGCTCCAGTGGTGTCCCCATCACCCTGGTCTCCGAATTTAATTTGGCCAGAACATAGCACTGCTTCGGCCGCTTAATTGCTGCTATTAGGAAGACAATCTGGATTTCCAGAAAGCAACTGGATCAGCGTTTCTGATCGCTAAGTAATTGATGCATTGATGTGCTGTTGATGCTTTGTCTCTAAAGCTTCAAAACTCTTTGGTTTTAGTGGCAAATCGTTTGCAATGTGTGTGGATGGCCACAGTTTTAGTGGCCTTGGCCCTGTACGGAGCGCCATGTGTCCATGAGCTCGAGTTGTGAGTTGCGTTCTTCCTCTTGTGGCTGCCGCTGTGTGAACTGACCGTCGCTGCCCATATCCCAGGCGCCGCGGTTGTCATTGAGATAGGTCTGCATCAAAACTTCGAGTTGTCGGCGTAGAACTGGGTCCTCGACAGGCGTCACCGCTTCAACGCGCCGGTCGAGGTTGCGTCCCATCCAGTCGGCACTGCCGATAAACACCTCGGACGCTCCGGCATTGCCGAACCAGAAGACTCGCGAGTGTTCGAGGAAGCGACCAATGATGCTCACCACGCGCACGCTCTCGCTTTGGCCGGGAATCCCTGGTCTGAGGCTGCAGATGCCTCGAATGATCAGTTCAATCTGCACTCCGGCTTGGGAGGCCTCATAGAGCAGGGCAATGATGCTCGGATCCACCAAGGAGTTCATCTTGGCGATGATGTGACCGCCGCGGCCTGCCTTGGCATGGTCGATTTCACGGCGGATCAGGGCCTCCATTCCCGCGCGCAGGCTGACGGGAGCGACGAGCAGTTTGCTGAATGTCTGTTGCTTGGAGAAACCGGTGAGGTAGTTGAACAACTCCACCAGGTCTCCCCCCAATTCAGGCCTGGCACTCAGCAAACCGAGATCGGTGTACAAACGTGACGTTTTGGAGTTGTAGTTGCCGGTGCCGATGTGCACGTAGGAGCGCAACTCCTCTTTTTCGCGTCGCAACACCAGGGTGATTTTGGTGTGGGTTTTGAGCCCGATGACCCCGTAGACCACATGCACACCAGCATTTTCAAGCTGGCGGGCCCATTGAATGTTGTTTTCTTCGTCGAAACGGGCCTTGAGCTCCACCAGGGCCATGACCTGTTTGCCATTCTCAGCGGCGCGGATTAATGAACTGATCACGGCCGAGTCTTTTGAGACTCGGTAGAGGGTCATTTTGATGCCGAGCACATCAGGATCATCGGCCGATTGATTGATTAATTCCTCAACCGATGAGGAGAACAGGTCATAGGGGTGATGCAGCAGAACATCGCCGCGTTTGAGCACAGCAAAGATGCTTTCAAATTCCTCTTCTGGGATCGACCCATCGGCCAGCAGAGCTTTCTGCGCGCGCGCCAATGGCGCTGCAATGCGGGCCTTTTGGGGCTGGTCTTTGAACTTCGGCAGCGGCACGCCGGTGAGGGCGAACAGGTCATCGAGGCCCAGCGGCCCACTGATTTGGTAGACGTCCTCTTGCTCGACCGCCATGCCTTCCATCAGCAGGCCGATCACATCGCTTGGCATGTCATCGGCGACCTCGAGGCGCACCACCTCGCCGCCCATGCGGCGCCGGCGCAGACCCTCCTGCAGCGCATTCATGAGGTCGTCAGCTTCCAATTCCCGCAGCTCCAGGTCCGCGTCGCGTGTGACCCGGAAGGTGTAGTGGGCCTCCACGCTCATGCCGGGGAACAGCAAGCCCAGGTTGTTGGCCACCACCTGCTCCAGGGCGATGGCGGTGTAGAGCAAGCCCTCTTGACCAGCCAGCTCAAGGGGCATCTTGATGAAGCGCGGCAGATTCTTTTGGGGCACTTTCACCCGCGCAAATTGCTGCTCACCGGTATCGGGGTCCCGAATCAAGGCAGCGATGTTGAAGCTGAGGTTGCTGATGAAGGGAAACGGGTGGGCCGGATCCACCGCCAGCGGCGTCAGCACCGGAAAGATGGCGCTGCGGAAGTGCTGGTTGATCCAAGCGCGCTGCTCGCCATTGAGCTGGTGGTAATCCAGCACCTGCACGCCGTGTTCAGCCAGTTGCGGCCGCAGGGTGTCGCGGTAGTGCTGTTGCTGCTGCTCCAGCAGTGGCCGCAACTTGGTTTGGATCGCCACCAATTGCTCCAGCGGGGTGAGGCCGTCGACGCTTGGGGTCTCGATGCCGGCTTCCACCTGTGACTTCAGCGAAGCCACCCGCACCATGAAGAACTCGTCGAGGTTGTTGCTGAAGATCGCGCTGAATTTGGCCTGCTCCAGCAGCGGCGTGCGTGGGTCCATGGCCTGGGCCAGCACCCGCTGGTTGAAATCAATCCAGGCCAGTTCCCGGTTGAGGTAGAGCTCGGGCGCGAGTTCGACCGACGTCATGGGATTGCTGCAGGAATGCTTGCGGCCCGGAAACTAGCCAGCTTGTTTAAAGCTTCCGTTAGCGCTCAAGGCAGCCACGCCGATCAGGAAGGCAGCGGCCAGCAGGAACGGGCTGCTGTGACCCACAAGCTCGTAGCTGAATCCCATCAGTGGCGGCCCCAGGAAACTGCCGAGGCTCTGCAGACCTTGCAGGCTGCCGAGAGCTGCACCTTGGCCGCCACTGCTGAGGCGACGCGACACCAGGCTGCGCAGCGATGGCGTGACCAACCCAGTGCCAAAGGCCAGCAGGGCCACTGCTGGGTAGACGACGCTTTGACTGCGGTCCACCGGGGCCAGCGGAATCATCAGGCAACCCACCAGCACCAGGCCCAGGCCCGCCAGGGTTAAGCGCTGCTCGCCGAAGCGTTTGACCAGAGGGCCAATCAAGCCCCCCTGCACCACGGTGGCCACAATCCCCACGATCAAAAATGCCGTGGTGGCAGGGCCAGGTCCCCAGCCGAATTTCTGTTTAAAGAACAGCACCAGCACGGCCGTGAAGCCGTTGAAGGCCAAGAAGAAGAGGAAAAAGCCCAAACACAGCCGGCTCACCCGCGGGTTGCTGAACACACCGGAGAGTTGGGTGAAGGGATTGAGGGCCCGTTTGCGCGGCAGCGGTTGGCGTTGATCCAGTGGGTGTGTTTCCGGCAGCAGCCGCAGCACCAACAGCAGGTTCACAACAGCAATCAGCAGTGCGATCCAGACCGGCAGCGTGACGCTCCACTGGCTCAAGATCCCCGCGAAGGCCGGCCCGAGGATGAACCCCAAGCCAAAGGCCACACCGATCAAGCCAAACGCTTTGGCCCGGTTTTCTGGGGTGCTGATGTCAGCCAGCACCGCACCTGCGGTGGCTGCTGTGCCGCCACTAAAGCCATCGAGAAGGCGGCCGCCAAACAGCAGCAGCAGCGGCCAAAGGCTGCCATTGGGCCACGGCAGTTCCAAGGTCAGTCCAAACACCCCAAGCCCAACAACGGTTCCTGCCACACAGGTGGCAATCACCGGGCGCCGGCCAAAGCGGTCACTGAAGGCGCCGATGAGGGGGGTGGCGATGAACTGAGCCAGGGCGTAACTGCCGGCCAGCAAACCCAAGGTGGTGCCGCTGCTGGTGAAGCTGGCTAGCAAAAACGGCAGCAAGGGGAAGACCAGGCTTTCGCTGACCCGGTCATTGAGCAGGGTGACGAAAACGCAAAGCAGGGTGGAGGGACGCTTCAACTCAGGCGCTCTCCGGCTGAGCCATGCCGCGCTCCTGACGAACCGTTTGCCAGACCGCAATGGCTTGCTGGCGCAGCAGTTGCTCCGGTGCCATCGCTTGCTGCTCTGGCGGCAGGTTCATTTCTTTGATGGCTTCCGAGTCGTCGTAGAAGTCGCTGTAGTCCTCCCAGCCGGCGCCGTAATAGATCTTGCGGATGCCAGCCCAGTGGGCAGCGCCGTAACACATGGGGCAGCAGCGGCTGCTGGCATAGAGCACGCAGCCACTGAGGTCCCAGGTCCCCAGTGCGCGGCCAGCGGCACGAATGGCGTTGATTTCAGCGTGCGCTGTGGGGTCGCTATCGCCGTTGACGCTGTTGCCTTCCGCGGCAATCACAACTCCATCGCGCACGATCACAGCACCAAAGGGTTCGCCGCTGCGTTCTTCCAGGGCGGTTTGCCGCGAGATCTCAATGGCCTGGGCCATGAACTGTTCGTGCTGGTCGGCGCTCGACATCACCAGGGCTCAGGAATGACGCAAGCTTGGTGCATCAGCAGCTCAATCGGATGGTCGAGCCCAGCTTGAGCCACCTCAACGCCAGCGGTGAGGTGCACATGGTGGAGGTGGGTGATCGAGCCAGCACTGAACGTTGCGCCACCGCCGAAGGCTGCATTGGCATGCAGCCCGAGGTGCTGCAGTTGGTGCTGCAGCGGCGTGCGCCCAAGGGCGATGTCTTGGCGGTGGCTCGCATTGCTGCCATTCAGGCGGCCAAGCGCACCTGGGAGTTGATCCCTCTCTGTCATCCGATTGCATTGACCGGCCTTGAGGTCAGCATTGAATCGCTGGCGGATGGCAGTGGTTTGCGGCTGGAGGCATCGGCTCGCACCGTTGGTCAAACCGGCGTTGAGATGGAGGCGCTCACGGCGGTGCAGGTGGGCTTGTTGACCCTCTACGACATGCTCAAAAGTGCTGATCCGGCCATGACCATCACGTCCGTGCGCCTGCTGAGTAAGGAGGGAGGCCGCAACGGCCGCTGGCAACGCTCGAGTGATGGCTGAACCCTTTCCAGCCGAAGGCTTGCTCTTAGAGCAAGCTCGCCAGGCCGTGCTCGCAGCATTGTCGGCCGCGCCATTGGTGGAATCGCTGCCTCTGCAAGAGGCGTTGGGGCGCTTGAGCGCTGCACCGGTGTTGGCGGCTGAGTCGGTGCCTGGATTTCGTGCCTCGATCCTCGATGGCTACGCCATCAGCACACCGGAGCCGCCAGCGTCTGGAACGCGTTGGCAGCTGGTGGGCCGCTCAGGGCCCGGGGCCCCCTATGGCGCTGAGCTTGGCGCCGGTGAAGCAATTCGCATCCTCACCGGTGCACCACTGCCAACTGGGGCTCAGCGGGTGTTGCCCCAGGAGCAGGTGCAGTGCCCTACGGCCTCCACGCTCGAGCTGGTTGAGGCGGTGTCAGATCAGCCGTGGATTCGCGCGGCTGATGAGGAGGCCAGTGCAGGCCAGCAGCTATTGGCTGCCGGCACCCGTTTGGGCGCAGCGGAACTGGCTCGCTTGGCATCGTGTGGAATCAGCCAGCTTGCGGTGACTGTGCGGCCGCGGCTGGGGCTGTTGATTACCGGGGATGAGTTGATTCCCCCGGGTGAACGCCGGCCCCCGGGAGCCATTTGGGAGAGCAACGGCACCCTGCTGGAGTCGTTATTGATTCGGCTGGGTTATCCCGTGGCCCAGCGCCGAGTGGTGGCCGACGATCCGGCAGCATTGCGGTTGGCCTTGCAGGAGCTGGCCGCTGGCTCGGATGTGGTGGTGAGCACTGGTGGGGTGTCTGCTGGTGACAGTGATTGGATTCGCCCCCTGCTGGCCGAGCTCGGTGAGGTGGCGTTTTGGAAGTTGTTTCTCAAGCCAGGCCGCCCGTTTGCCTTTGGCTCGCTGCAAGGGCCCAGCGGCCAAGCCATCCCCTTCTTTGGTCTGCCTGGCAATCCCGTGGCCGCAGCGATCACAGCCTTGCAATTGCTGTGGCCCGCCCTGCAACAGCTGGAGGGAGCCAAGCCCCAGCTGCTGCCCCGTTTTCAGCTGCCGTTGGCCCAGGACCTGCGCCGCCGCGCCGGCCGGCCGGAGTTAGCCCGGGCTCGCTTGCACGTGGATGGTTCTGGCGTGCCGATGGCTTGGCTGGAGGGCAGTCAGGCCTCCTCCCGCATTGGCTCGTTGCAGGAGGCGGATCTGCTGTTGGAGTTGCCAGCTGAAGCCACGCAGTTAGCGGCGGGAACGTTGGTGTGGGCGCAACTGCTGCGGCTGCCGATCTTTTGAATCAAAGCGGCGTGTTGCCCTCGATCCAGCGGCGGTCACCAGAGCGGCTGATCTCCTGTTTCCAGAACGGCGCGTCGTGCTTGATGGCTTCCAGCAGCGCTTGGCAGCAGCGCTGGGCTGGACCGCGGCGATCAGCGCTCACGGCCACCAGCACCAGGGTTTGATTGGGTGTCACCCGGCCAATGCGATGGCGAATCAGCACGGCGCGTACGCCGTGGCTAGCGGCTGCATCGCTGGCTAAGTGCTGCAGCTGGCGTTCGGTCATGCCGGGATAGTGCTCCAGCTGCATGGCTTCGAGCTCCTCAGCGCTGCTGCCTTGGCTGCGCATGCGGCCAATGAAAATACCGGTGGCCGCGTTGCTCTGGTGGTGCGGCCATTGCTGCAACTCAGCCAGTGGCTCGAAAGCGTTGCTGCAGAGCGCCACATCGATCGGGATGCTGCTGGCCATGGCGTCAGCCACCACTGATCGGCGGCAGGAAGGCCAGCTCATCGCCTTGTTGGAGCTGTTGGCGCGGACTTTCAAATTCTTGATTGATCGCGACGCGTGTGCCGTCGGGAATGGCGTCTCCAAAGCCCAAGGCTTGCCACACGCTTAGGGCATCGGCGCCACTGGTGAGCGGCCATGATCGCTGGTCCCAGCCCGCCTGTTCACGCAGAGCGGCAAACAACCGCACAGTGATGCTGCCTGAGCTTTGCTGCATCACGGCAGCCTAGGAATGGGTAAAGCACCCCTTGGCGATGGGACTTGCAATCGCACTGCTGACGGTGTCCGATACGCGCAGCTTGGCCGACGATTCCAGCGGCGATGCCCTGCAGCAGGCCCTACTCGCCGCAGGCCATCAGTTGCAGGAGCGCGAGCTGGTGCCCGATGACCGTTATGCGATTCGGGCGGTATTGAGCGCTTGGATTGCTGATCCAGCGGTGCAGGTGGTGATCAGCTCAGGTGGCACCGGGCTCACCGGTCGCGATGGCACGCCAGAAGCGGTGGCTCCGCTGCTGGATAAAACCATTGATGGCTTTGGTGAGCTGTTCCGGGTCCTGTCCTTCGAGACCATCGGCACCAGCAGCTTGCAAAGCCGTTGTTTGGCGGGGACAGCCAACGGCACGATCATTTTTGTGTTGCCGGGTTCCCTCGATGCGGTGACCACGGCCTGGGAGCGTTTGATTGCAGCTCAGCTGAATCCAGACACCCGCCCCTGCAATTTGGTGCAGCTGTTGCCCCGCCTGCGGGAACCGTCGTGATCGCCTTGTCGCTGGCGGTGGTGGCGTTTCTCTATGGCGCTGTTGGCCATGCCGGTGCCACCGGTTACATCGCTGTGTTTGCGTTGGCCGGCCTCGCCCCTGAGCAGATCCGGCCCACGGCTTTGCTGCTCAACGTGGTGGTGGCGAGCTTGGGAAGTTGGCAGTTTTGGCGTGCTGGTCATCTGCAGTGGCGACAGTTTTGGCCGCTGCTGCCCCTGGCGGTGCCAGCGGCTTTTTTGGGGGGATGGCTGGATGTGCCAACCCGAGGTTTGCGGGTGCTGTTGGGCGTGGTGCTGCTGTCGGCCGCCGTTCGTTTTCTGCTGCGTCCGCAGGATCCCGAGCAGCTCGCTCCTCCCGATCGCTTCAGCCTGCTAGCCACCGGTGGTGGTTTGGGGTTCATGGCTGGCCTGACCGGCACTGGAGGTGGTGTGTTTCTGAGCCCTTGGATGGTGTTGCGGCGCTGGTGCGGCACCCGCCAAGCCGCGGCGGCATCGGCGGTGTTCATCTTGATGAACTCGATCGCAGGGCTCTTGGGTTTTTGGCGCTCAGGCCAACCGCTGCCGGCTGTGCCATGGGCGTGGTTGCTGATCGTGCTGCTAGCTGGTGGCGCCGGTGCCTACGTGGGTAGTCATCGCTGGGCCGTTCCCACCATTCGCCGTTTGTTGGCCCTAGTCACCGGGTTTGCGGGCAGCAAGTTGCTGCTGGGTTGAGCCATGGCTTCTTCTGCTTCGCTGCCGATTGAGCCGTTGTTGCCGCAGCTGCTGGAGACGTTGCGCGTCCATGGCCGGCTGGTGCTGCAGGCCCCGCCTGGAGCGGGCAAAACCACGCGAGTGCCGTTGGCCTTGGCCGCGGCTGAGCCTTGGAGCCAAGGCCGGGTGCTGGTGCTGGAACCGCGGCGTTTGGCCGCCAAGTTGGCTGCGCGCCAGATGGCCCGCAGCCTGGGGGAAGCCGTTGGTGAAACGGTGGGCTATCGCGTGCGGCTCGATAGCTGCGTTGGTCCCAACACCCGCGTGGAGCTGGTGACCGATGGGCTCTTTTTGCGCCTGTTGCAAGAGGACCCAGCCCTGAGCGGCGTCAGTGCGGTTCTGTTCGATGAAGTGCATGAGCGGGGCATTGGTAGTGATCTGGCCTTGGCGCTCACCTGGCAGGCCCGCCAGCTGCTGGTGCCCGATCTCGCTGTGGTGGCGATGTCAGCCACCCTCGATGCCGAGCCATTGGCGCGGTTGCTCGATAACGCTCCGGTGCTCAGCAGTGAGGGCCGTGCTTTCCCGGTGGAAACCATCTATGCCGAGCGGCCAGCACCGGATCAACCCAGTCCGCGAGCGATTGCGGATCAGGTGCGCCCGGCGATCCGGGAGGCCTTGGCAACGCAGCAGGGCAGCGTTTTGGTGTTTCTGCCTGGTCAGGCGGAGATCCGTCGCCTGATGGAACAGCTGCAGGACGCCCTGCCGGCAGACGTGGAGCTCACGCCCCTGTTTGGTGATCTCGATGCGCGCGCCCAGGACGCGGCGGTGGCCGCCGCGGCGCCAGGTCGCCGCAAGGTGGTGCTGGCCACGGCCCTGGCGGAAAGCAGCCTCACCATCGATGGCATTGAGGTGGTGATTGATGCGGGCTGGAGCCGGGTGTCGCGGTTTGACCCCAGCACCGGTTTG
>CENJ01155396.1_pt1 | contig 13435 bp, 10 predicted proteins | sample 356161 | NCBI WGS metagenome assembly CENJ01 (sample SAMEA2619531, study PRJEB7988) | marine metagenome | biome: marine biome (ENVO:00000447); feature: surface water layer (ENVO:00002042); material: "saline water (ENVO:00002010), including plankton (ENVO:xxxxxxxx)" | depth 5 m
AAAAAACATGATCCTATATGTAAACCATATAAGCCACCAACTAGTTTATCTTCTTCATAACATTCAACACTGTGACACTTATTAATTTTATATAATTCAACATATGTATCCAAAATAATATCATTAATCCAAGTATCATGATCTTTTCTTTTAATTTCTTTACACAACTCTATAACTTTTGAAAAATTATTATCTATTTTGAAACTATATTTTGTTCTTTTAAATTCATTGAATAATTTTTTTGGATAATGAAAATCTGAGATTGGAATAATAAATCTTAATTTTGGTTTATAAAATTTTATTTCTTCAGAGTGCTTACTATCTGCCATTGGGAAGTAAGCTTTCTTATAAAATTCTATTAAGCTGTTTAAATCAATTATTTTACTCAATTAAATTTGACATAAAATTAATGTTGTAACTTCCTCTTTTAAATTCATCAGTTTGGATAATTTTTTGATGGAGTTGTATATTTGTATTTATTCCCATAATTACGTACTCCTCCAAGGCTCTATTCATTTTTTTTAGAGCCTCTGATCTTGTGGCGCCATAGGTAATTAACTTACCGATCATACTATCATAATGGGATGGAATTGAGTATCCATCATACACAGCTGAGTCTACTCTAACACCTAGACCCCCAGGTTGGTGATATTGTGTTATCTTACCAGGTGATGGAATAAAATTTTCTGGATGCTCAGCATTAATTCGACATTCAATTGAACTTCCCTTTAATTTAATATCTTCTTGCTCAATTGAAAGCTTTTCTCCATTAGCAACAAGTATTTGTTCTTTAACAAGATCTATTCCAGTTACCATTTCTGTCACTGGGTGTTCAACTTGTAACCGTGTATTCATTTCCATAAAATAAAATTCATCATTTTCGTATAAAAATTCTAATGTCCCAACTCCTTCATATCTAATTTCTTTCATAGCTTTTCTACAAAGTTGAGAAATTTTTTCTCTATTTTCATTTGTTAGAACTGAACTTGGGCTTTCTTCAATAAGTTTTTGATGTTTTCTTTGAATTGAGCAATCTCTCTCTCCTAAAGTAACAACATTTCCAAATGAATCGCAGAGAACTTGAATTTCAATGTGTTTTGGTGAAGTTAAAAATTTTTCCAAATAAACATTTTCATCATTAAATGATTTTTTTGCTTCAATTTTTGCCTCTTTAATCGCTTTGTCGAGATCATCATTTTCTGTAACAATTCTCATTCCTTTACCACCACCACCACTTGCAGCTTTTACAATAATTGGATATTTTACCTTGCTTATAAATTCTTGAATTTTATTTTTATTACTTAAATCATTAATTCCTTTCACTGTTGGCACACCAGAGTCATCCATTATTTTTTTGGCATCAATTTTATTACCCATCATTTTAATATGCTTTGATCTAGGGCCTATAAATTTTATATTGTGTTCTTCTATTATTTCAGCAAATCTTTGATTTTCACTTAAAAAACCATATCCTGGATGGATCGCATCAACATTGGTTAATGTGGCTGCAGTTATAATTGCTGGTATATTTAAATAGCTTGATTGTGCAGAAGCTGGCCCAACACAAATACTTTCATCAGCCATTCTTACATGCATAGCATTTTCATCAACATCGGAATGAACAGCAACTGTTTTTATTCCTAATTCCCTACAAGCTCTTAGTACACGTAGAGCAATTTCCCCTCTGTTAGCAATTAGAATTTTTTTGAACATTATTCAAAAATTATAAGAGTATCACCATATTCAACTGGTTGACTATTTAAAGCTACTATTTTTTTGATAATACCAGATCTCGGTGCTTTAATTTCGTTGAAAGTTTTCATTGCTTCAATAAGTAATAATGTATCTCCTGCTTTAACATGCTGACCAACTTTAATATAAGGTTGAGAATTAGGATCAGCAGAGAGATATGCAACACCAACCATTGGAGATTTAACTATGTTATCTTCATTAACAACTTGGTTTTTATTATCAATATCTTTACTTTCAGAAATATTTTCTGATTTATGTGTAATGATATCGCTGTCTTTGAAATTATTTGAGGTAATTTCTATTTCATAATCATTTTTTTTAATTTTTATCTTAGAAACACCGTCTATTTTTGATTCTTTTATTATTAATTTAATATTTTCTAAATCTGTTTTATCAATTTTTGTCATACCTATATATAAATTAATTTACTAATTGCTTCAATTCCTAGAAGATAACTATTTCCTCCAAATCCACAAATTAATCCATCCACTCCTTCAGAAGTAATACTTTTCTTTCTGTATTCTTCCCTTGTGTAAATATTTGAAAGATGAATTTCAATTTTAGGTTTATTTATGGCTCTTAATGAGTCTAGAATAGCAATAGATGAATGAGTAAAAGCAGCTGGATTAATTACTAAGCCATCATAATGATCATTTACTTCATGAATTTTATCAATTATTTCACCTTCATTATTTGATTGAAAAAAAATAATTTCTATTTTTTTTTCTGAAGCTATTTTTTCACAATCAGATTTAATTTTATCCAGACTATCTTTACCATAAATATCATCTTCTCTATTTCCTAATAAATTTAAGTTTGGACCATTAATAACAATTATTTTTTTCATTTTATTTAAAATGTTTACTTAATTTTAAGCCTTGATTTTGATAATTAGATTTAATTTCATTTCCATATACAACATTACTCTTTTTGTTCAACTTTTCATATTTAATTCTAGCTATAGTTTGACCATCTTCCAGCATAAATGGGACTTCATTAGTTTTAACTTCCAAAACTGCATATGAGCCTCTAGGTTTGCCAAAACCTGGGTCAAAAAAACCTGCATAATGTGCTCTAAAATCTCCAATACCAGTATCATATGGTACCATTTCTCCAGCTAAATTAAATGGAATAATTACTTTTTCTTTTGATTTTAAAATATAAAATTTATTTTTTTCAATTATTAATGTTTTATTTGTACTTCTAACTGAATACCAAAAATCATTAATTCGATGCGAATTAATTTTTGAAAAGTTCAAAATAGGTGTATTTTTTCTTGCAACATAGGCAATTATTTTTGATTTTGATAAATCTACTGATAGTTTTAATCCATTATCAATTTTAACATCTCTTTGTTTGATATTAGTAATATTATCATTTTTATTTAAGTTAATTAATTGTTTATCAGATAAATAATTATGATTTTTATAAACTAATCTTAATTGATTTAATGTATCACCTTTTTTAAATAATATATTAAAAGACCTTGAAGTTACTTCTAAAAAAATTTCACCTTTATAATTTTTAGGAATTTTTTCATATTCTTCTGCGTAATCTACAATAGATCTACAAAAAATATCTAATCTTCCTGTACTACTTTTTGGATTACATAATCCAAATATTTCCCCACTTAGGTTCAAGCTTTCTTTTAATTTAACGATGTAAGTTTTATTTTTTTTAAAAATATATTCATTACTTAAATCAATTTTTTTTATAATTAAATTTTTAAGTTTATCTCTAACCTTTGAGTTATAAGACAAAAAACTATTTTTTACTTCATAACATTCTTCACTCAATGATAAATCAAGACTAGAAGGTTGTATCTGTGATATTTTGATAACTTCATTAAGTATATACTTTTTCTTTATTAAGTTTTTATAATCCTGATATACTAGTGATCCACTCATAAAATTATTAATTCAACTTTTTTAATTAATTTTAACAAATCTTTATCCTTAGTTTTTTTAAACAAAGAAAACTCTATATTTATATTTTTTTTATCAAATTGATCAAATTTAAAAATATAATTTAAAAAATTTACCCAATCTGTTTTATTTAATCGATTAGCTAGTTGTAGATATTTATGTAAAATGTTTTTATTATTAAAATACTTAAATAACAATGGCTTATTATCATTAAAAATTTCTTCAATTTCAAAATCAGACAAATTTTTTATATTAATATTCTCAAATATTCTTATTTGAGCATAAAAATTTAAGGGATAGTTTTCCAAATTTTTTCTATAGAATTTTATAGCTTCATCGGTAAAGCCATATGAAAATAATATATCTGCTTTTGTTTCTAACAAAAAATTATTTTCAGAATTCTTTTTTATTAATTTATTTAAATTTTCTAAAGACAATTTTAAATTACCTTTTTTTGCATATCTTATCGATTTAGCATATTGTCTAAATGGATCATCTAAATTATTTATTGCATCAATGTTATTGCTGTAACCTATGAATTTGGCTTTTATAAAATTAAATCTATTATTAAAATTGATATTGTAATTATTATTTTTATTTACTCTATAATTTTCAATAAATAAAATCCTGTCTTCTAAATACGGATGAGTGCTTATTCTTTGTTGATTTTTTGTGAAGCCTCTTTCTAGTAGTTTTTGTTCTATAATTTTTAATAAACTTACAATTGATTCAGAATTAGTATTTAGTAACTCTAATGTATTTAAAGCATATAAATCTGCTTCAATTTCTTGTTCTTTAGTAAAATCAATATATTGATTAGATAATGCAGCTGAACTAATAATAGTACTTTGTAAAAATTCTGGCCTCTGTGTTGCTGCTGAGCCAGCAATTACCGAAAGCAAAGATAAGTTTCTATATTTTTTATTTTTTTTTATATTTTCTTTTCTTAAAGATATATGATTTAAATCTATATGTCCAACTTCATGAGCTAATACAGAGAGAAGTGCAACATAATCATGTGAATATTGTATTAAACCAGAATTAACATGAATTATGTTTTGATGATCTACAAATGCATTAATTTCATCATCACTATTTATTTTGAATTTAATATTTTTATTTACTTTATTGACTTTAGTAATTTTTTTTAAAATTTCATAAATAAATTCCTCTGTTTCATAATCTAATATTTGGGAGCTTTGAATATTTTTTGAGATTATAAAAAAAAATAAAAAAATAAAGAATATTATTTTAAGACCACCATCCAGTTTTCTCTTCAGCTTCATTAATTTCACTCTCTGTTGACTTTAATTCCTGATTAACTTCAATATTATCTATTTTTTCAGGTTCAGTATTTTTTAATTGATTTTCTTTTTGTACTTTTTTTCTTATCTTAGTTTTTAGCTGTTGCTTTTTTTTTACAATTTTTGTTTTTTTTATTTTTTTATTTGTTTTTTTAGAATCTGATTCATTTTTTTTTGAATTATTATCATCAATTTCAATAACTGGATCATGAAGAGAAAATTGAGGGTTAAAGTAAAAATTTATCTTTGATTGGTATAAATTTTCTAATGAATAAATTTCATTCTTCTTATTATTTAATAAACTTTCTGCAAGATCACTATTGCATTTAACATTAATAGTTGAACTCTTATTGTTAGATATTTTTTCTTTAATAACTTTAATTATTTGGTCAACTATTGATGAAGAATTTAAAATTAATCCTGATCCTTTGCAATAATTACATTTTTCGAAAGATTTATCAATTAGGCTAGATCTAAGCCTCTGTCTGGAAAGTTCCATTAATCCGAACATGCTAATTCTTCCAATTTGAACTCTAGCCCTATCTCTAACAAGAGCTGTTTTCAAACTTTTTTCAACTTTAAAGTTATTTCTATAATCATCCATATCAATAAAATCTATTACAACTAAACCACCAAGATCTCTTAGTCTAAGTTGTCTAGCGATTTCTACAGAAGCTTCTAAATTAGTTTTTAAAGCTGTATTTTCTATATTTCTTTCTGAGGTATTCTTTCCAGAATTAACATCCACTGCAACTAGAGCTTCAGTTGTATTTATGACTATTGAGCCTCCTGATTTTAATTTAACATTTAAACTAAATAAGTCATTAATTTGAGTCTCAATATTATTCGACACAAATAATGAATCTTCATTTGATTTGTGTTGTTTAATTTTTTTAACAAATGTTGGTGCCAAATTTTTAGTTATTTTTTTTACTTTGTCATATCCATCTTTACCATCAACTAATATTTTATCTATATCTTCACTCAACATATCTCTTATTGCTCTTTTTAAGACATTTCCTTCTTCATGTATCATTTCTGGAGCTTCTGAATTTAAAGTGAGTTCACGAATTTTATTCCATTGGCTTACTAAAAAAGAGAGATCTTTAGATATTTCTTTTTTAGTTCTTCCAATACCAGCTGTTCTTACTATTACAGACATTTTATTAGGTATATCTACTGAAGATAAAATTTGTTTTAATTTTTTTCTTTCTTCAATATCTCCTATCTTTCGAGATATCCCATCGCTATTGATACTATTTGGCATAAGAACACAATATCTTCCAGCAAATGATAAGTATGTAGTTAAAGCAGCACCTTTTAATCCTCTTTCCTCTTTATTAATTTGTACAAGTAAAACTTGTTTAGGTCTAATTACATCTTGAATTTTATATTTTCTAAAATAATTGAAATATTCTTTTTTAGGACTAATTTTTCTTCTAATTTTTCTTTTTTTTATTGAAATAACTTTTTCTTCAACATCAATACTATCTTCTTCAGTTTTAAGTTCAATATTATCTTCTTCTATTTCTTCTGCTTCATTTGTACTTTCATTATCATTTAACTCTTCATTTTCTTTTTCTTTGTATATATTTTCATTAAGTTCTTTTATTTTTTCTTCGTCTGCTGCAGGAATTTTAAAGTAATCGGGATGAATTTCCGTAAGTGGAAGAAAGCCATTACGGTTTGTCCCAAAATCAACAAAAGCAGCTTGTAATGAGGGTTCAATCCTAGTAATTTTAGCTAAATAAACATCTCCTTTTACAGCATTTTTTTTATTTATTTCAATTTCAAAGTCATCAAGTTTTCCGTCTTCTGTAACTGCAATTCTTGTTTCAATGTTATTTGTTGTATCAATAAGTATATTTTTTGACATAATGCCGAAACTCCGTAAATTTTTTTATGTGTTAAAATCATTTGTGTATATTTTGTATAATAATTGCCTAATGTCATATTTTTAACTATTTCACAATCTAGATTGTTAATTATGGCTAGATTATATAATTATATAAAATTATTATTAATTTTTCTCATTTTATTCGCATTTATAGGAGTTTCTTCAATTTTTTATGCTCTTTGGCATTACTCTCCCGAATTGCCCTCATACGAGAGTATAATAAAATATAAGCCAAATTTATCATCGAGAATTTATAGCTCAGATGGATTGTTATTGAAAAGTTTTTATACTGAAGAAAGAATATTCATACCAGAAAACAGAATACCAGATATTGTTAAATTTGCTTTTTTATCTTCAGAAGATAAAAATTTTTATAAACATAATGGTGTAGACGTAATAGCTATTATAAGAGCATTTTTTACTAATGTTTTAAACATATATTCAGATAGAAGAGTTGTAGGAGCCTCTACAATAACTCAGCAAGTTGTAAAAAATTTATTATTAAGTAATGAGTTAAGTTATTCTAGAAAGATTAAAGAAATCATTTTATCTATAAGAATTGAAAATATATTAGATAAAAATTCAATTTTAGAATTATACTTAAATGATATCTATTTAGGATATGGATCTTATGGAATTGGAACAGCAAGCTTAAATTATTTTAATAAATCAATTAGTGAGCTTGAGCTTCATGAAATTGCTTTTCTAGCAGCCTTACCAAAAGCTCCAAATAATTATAACCCAAAATCAAATTACTCCAAAGCAATTGAAAGAAGGAATTGGGTAATAGATAGAATGTATACAAATGGATTTATTGATAAGGAAGATCTTAAGTTTAAAATTAGACCAATAGAAGTCTTTAAAAGAAAAGATATAAAGTTTTCCGAAGCAGATTATTTTTATGAGGAGATTAGAAAAGAGCTTTATTCAAATTTTGGAAAAGATAAACTTTATTCTGATGGATTAATTATTAAAACAGCATTAAATTCTGAAATTCAAAAAAAAGCAAATCTTAGTCTTATTGAAGGGTTAATAGATTATGAAAAAAGACAAGGGTGGAAAGGATTAATAGAGAATACTACTTTTCAGAATTTCATTAATAAAAAAGATTATTATAATGACAACAATCCTTTTCCAGATTGGGAAGTTGTTATTATTGATGAAGTAAAAAACAGCAAAATATATGTATATAATGAAACTAAAATAAAACTTGAAATTGATTTAAATACCCAATCAAATAAATGGCTTTCTAAAGACAATTTTAAAAAAGGAGATGTAATCTATATTGAAAAAAATGAAAATGAGTACATCGTAAATCAAGAACCTAAAGTTAACGGTGCAATTATTGTTCTAGATCCTTACAATGGCGATATTTTGGCTCTTTCTGGTGGCTATAGTTATAACAAAAGTGAATTTAATAGAGCCACTCAAGCAAAAAGACAACCTGGCTCTGCTTTTAAGCCTATCGTTTATTTGGCTGCTTTAAATGAAGGTTATACACCTGCAACCCTAATATTGGATGCTCCATACGTTGTAGATCAAGGGCCAGGACTTCCAAAATGGAAACCTTCTAATTATACAGATGAGTTTTATGGATTGACAACTATGAGAACAGGTATTGAAAAATCTAGAAATTTAATGACTGTAAGACTTGCTAATAGAATAGGTATGGAAAAAGTTCTAAGTATGGCAGAAAACTTTGATATAAATAATGGTTTGGACAATAAACTATCAATGTCGTTAGGTTCAGGAGTTGTAACTTTAAAAAATTTAACAAATGCTTACGCTATAATTGCAAATGGTGGAAAAAAAATCAAACCAAAACTAATAACTAGTATTTATTCAAAAAATGGAAATAAAATTTATGATACGAGATTAAAAAAATGTACAAAGTGCTCACTCAATGTGATTTCAAAAGAAATTAAAATTCCGAATTTAGACGAAGATAAAAATATTGTTATAGATCCACGTTTAGCTTATCAAATTACTTCTATGATGGAAGGTGTAATAAAAAGAGGTACGGCAAAAAAATTAAAAGAATTAAATATTCCAATTGCTGGAAAGACAGGAACAACAAATGAAAATAAAGATGCATGGTTCATAGGATTTACACCTGATTTAGTAATAGGAATATATGTAGGTTATGATAAACCAAAATCTCTTGGATATAAGCAAACAGGATCTAGTGTTGCAGTACCAATATTTAAAAATTTAGCAAAAAAAATAAAAATTAATAAAAACGAAAAGCCATTCAGAATTCCTCCAGGTATTAGTTTTGTGAGAATTGATCCAAGTACTGGCAACATATCAAACAAAAAAGATAGTATTAGTGAGCCATTCATTCTAGGTTCAGAGCCCTATTCAGGTAATGTGAATATTATTGATGGATTAGAAAACATTAATAATAATTCCATTTCTGGAACAGGTGGTTTATTAGAATAAAATTTATGGAAACGATTGAAAAGATTGAAGCTAATTTAAAACAAATAAGATCAAATTTTGATCTTATAAGGAGGGGAGTTTGACTATAAATCTCTCAAAAGTAAACTAGAAAATTTAAAAATAGAAAGCTCAGATCCAGAGGTATGGAAAAATACTGATGCAAAAAATATTTTTCAAAATATCAAACAAATAGAAAAAAAAATTAATGATTTTAATCGATTAAGTAAATTACTTACCGAAAATGAAGAAATTTACAACTATATTCAAAAAAACAAGGACATTTCTCTTCTCGATGAACTCAGTGGGGAAGTTGACCTTACTTTAAAATTATCTGAAAATATTCGTTATTTAAATTTGCTAAATGATGAAGCTGACCACCTCAATGCATTTGTTGAAATTCATGCAGGTGCCGGAGGTACTGAAAGTCAAGATTGGGCAGAAAATTTGCAAAGAATGTATCTTAGATGGGCCGATACTCAAGATAATTGTATCACTAGTTTATTGCAAGAAAGTCGTGGTGAAGAAGCAGGAATAAAATCATGTACTCTTAAAATCAGAATGGACTACTCTTATGGCTGGTTAAAGAAAGAAAGTGGTATTCACAGACTTGTAAGGATTTCACCTTTTGACAGCAACAAAAGAAGACACACTAGTTTTGCAAGTGTTTGGGTGTATCCTGAAATTGATGATAAAATTGAAATTGAAATTAAGGAGAGTGATATACGAGTTGATACTTATAGGGCTTCTGGAGCTGGTGGACAACATGTAAATAAAACTGATAGTGCAGTAAGAATTACACATTTGCCAACAAATATTGTCGTTCAATGTCAAAGTGACAGATCTCAGCATAAAAATAGATCAAATGCCATGAAAATGATCAAATCAAGAATCTATGAGGCAGAACTTCAAAAAAGAAAAGAAGATGAAAATATTAAAAATAAAGAAAAAAAAGATATAGGATGGGGCAATCAAATAAGATCTTATGTGTTACATCCATATAAACTAATAAAAGATTTAAGAACTGGGCATGAAACTTCAGATGTTGCTAATGTATTGAATGGTAACATAAACGAATTTTTAGAACACTCTCTAACTCTATAAATAAAGATTATAAAATTTTTAAAATCCCAATTTTCTTTTTTCCTACATTAATTTTAATTTCTTTTAGATTTGAATAATCTTTTAATGATAAATTATTATTTTTGTATACTTTGTCATTTATTTTAATTCCATCAGATTTAATTAGTCTTTTAATTTCACTTCTACTTTTTACAAGATTAAGTTTTTCAATAGCATCTAAAATAGTAAAATTATCATTTATTATATCTAATTTTTCTTGTGCAATATTTGGCAGTCTTGCATCACTTATGTTTGAATGAAATATATTATTTGTTATTTCAACCGCTTCATCAGCATCTTCTTTTCCTCTGACAATTTTAGTTACTTCATAAGCTAGGATTTTTTTTGCCTCATTTATTTCTTGATCTTTTAGTAATGATAATTTTTTAATTTCTTTTAATGGTAATTTTGTAAACAAGTATAAAAATTTAGATACATCACTATCATTTACATTTCTCCAAAATTGAAAAAAATCTAGACTAGATATTTTATCTTTATTCAACCATATTGCGCCATCCGCTGTTTTACCCATTTTAGATCCATCATTATTTGTTATGAGTGGAGATGTAATCCCAAAAGCATCTTTTTTATTAATTTTTTTTATTAAATCTACACCACTTAATATATTGCCCCATTGATCTGATCCCCCCATCTGCAAAATACAATTGTGGTTTTTATTTAAGTAAACAAAATCATATGCTTGAAGAAGCATATAATTAAATTCCAATATCGTTAGAGGTTGCTCACGATCTAATCTAGTTTTAACAGATTCAAAAGTAAGCATTCTATTTAATGTAACTTTAGAACCAAACTCCCTTAGAAAGTCTATGTAATTTAATTTAGAAAGCCAATCATAGTTATTGATTATTAAAGAATTCTTTTTTAAATTTACAAATCTACTAAATGTTTTTTCTATTTTTTTAATATTTTTATCAATATCTTTTTTGCTTAAAATTTTTCTGGATTGATCTTTTCCAGATGGATCACCAATTAATGTTGTTCCTCCACCAACTAATGCAATAGATTGATGGCCATAAAAATCAAGCCAGCTAAGAAGCATTAATTGGATCAAGCTTCCAATGTGTAGACTGTCACTAGTTATATCAAAACCAATATAACCAGATATTTTATTTTGAGATATTATTTTATCTAAATGTTCAATTTCTATTTCTTGATAAATAAATCCTCTTTCTTTAATTTCATTAAGAAATTCTGATTTAAATATCATTATCTATTAAGGAGTTTCAATTGTTTTAACGATATATTCGTTTATTACTTCCTCAAATTCTTTTGAGTAACTTTCGTAAAAATGATCAGCACCTTTTATAGGCTTAAAATTGATATCTACTTTTTTTTGCTGTTGAAGCTTCTCAACTAAAATTTTAGTTGAATCAAATGAAGCAATGTTATCTTTATCACCATGAACTATTAAACCAGATGATGGGCAAGGTGCTAAAAAACTGAAATCTCTTAAATTTGCTGGAGGGGATATACTGACAAAGCCATTTATCTCAGGTCTTCTCATCAATAGTTGCATAGCTATCCATGCTCCAAATGAAAAACCGGCTACCCAACAAATTTTTGAGTTAGTATTATATTGTTGAAGCCAATCCAATACACAAGCTGCATCACTTAACTCACCTTCACCATCATCGAAAATCCCTTCACTTTTACCAACACCCCTAAAATTAAATCTTATAGTAGAAAATCCTGCTTTTACAAAAATTTTATACATTTTGAAAATTATCTTAGTATGCATTGTCCCACCTTTTAAAGGATCTGGATGTAATAAAATAACTATAGGTGAGTTATCCTTTTTATTGTGAGAATACTTAGCTTCGATTTTTCCTTCTGGTCCAGGAATTAATATGTCTACCATTTGATAAAGCTAATATTGAAGTTATATGATTTTGTAAATATAGATGTTCTAAATATATGAATTCTCTTGGTTTTGATAAGGCGGAAAAAGATACAAAAGTAGTTGTTGCTATGTCCGGAGGTGTAGATAGCTCAGTAGCGGCTGTAATGTTAAAAAAACAAGGCTATGATGTAATTGGTATTACTCTTAAATTATATAATAACTCCAATGTATCCAGTAGTAAATCATGCTGTGCTGGTATAGATATTGAAGATGCTAAAAATGTTGCTCTAAAAAATGAATTCAAACATTTAGTTCTAGATTATCAAGATAAATTTTTTGATGGAGTTATAAACAATTTTGTTGATTCATACTCTAATGGTGAAACTCCTTTGCCCTGTGTAAAGTGTAATCAAACAGTAAAATTTACAGATTTACTTAATGAGGCTAAAAAAATTGGTGCAGATGCATTAGCCACAGGACATTATGCAGTAAGAAAAGGATCTTTAAACAATGCTAGCTTGCACAAAGCAAAAGATTTTTCAAAAGATCAAAGTTTTTTTCTTTTTTCCACACAACAAGAACAACTAAATTATGTAAGATTTCCATTAGGCGATTTCAAAAAATCAGAAATTAGACAATTAGCTAAAAAATATAACTTAAGTGTTAGCGAAAAGCCTGATAGCCAAGATATTTGTTTTGTAACATCTGACTCATATAGAGATTTAGTAAAAAATCTAAATCCAAAAGTAATTAAAAAAGGTATAATCTATGACATTCATAATAATATTCTTGGAACTCACAATGGTATTAGTAATTACACAATTGGTCAAAGAAAAGGTATTGGGATCAGTGGTTCAAAAGAAGCGTTATACGTAATAGATATAAATAAAGATCAAAACTCAATTTCTTTAGGTACAAAAGAAAATTTGAAGAAAAATGTTATAAATTTTGAAAATGTCAATTGGCTAGGAGGTAATATTCTTCCTAAAGGACTTGATTGTTCCGCAAAAATTCGATCAACCCAAGAGGATTTACCTGGAATTCTTGATATAAACAGCGATCATGGAACTTTTACATTTGAAACTGACTTAGATAAAACTTCCCCTGGACAAGCTTGTGTTTTTTACAAAAATGA
>CENJ01168177.1_pt1 | contig 13428 bp, 11 predicted proteins | sample 356161 | NCBI WGS metagenome assembly CENJ01 (sample SAMEA2619531, study PRJEB7988) | marine metagenome | biome: marine biome (ENVO:00000447); feature: surface water layer (ENVO:00002042); material: "saline water (ENVO:00002010), including plankton (ENVO:xxxxxxxx)" | depth 5 m
CTGCACCATGTGTAAAAAATATAAGAAAAATTGATTACTTTGAAGACCTAGAGTCAGCAAAATCATATTTATCCTCATCTGATTCTCAAACTATTGGACGCTTAAAAGATGATATTCAAAAAGCATCCAACGATTTAGATTTTGAAAAAGCAGCAGATATAAGAGATAAATTAAAAAGATTTGAGCTTATTCGCGAAGAACAGTCTGTAGTTACCGTTGCAAAAGATATAGATATATTTTCAGTACACTCAGAAAATAACTATATAGGCATTTCAATAATAGCAGTTAGAAAGGGAAAAGTTAGGGGGACAAAAACTCATCTAGTAAAAAAAGCTTTTTTTGAATCTATCGATTCAGTTTATCAAATTGCAATTATTAACTTTTATGATTCACAGCTGGATATTCCTAAAAAAGTTTTATGTACTCATTTGCTCGAAAGCAAAGAATTGATCTGCAAGGTAATAAAAAAGAAATTCAACGCAAATGTACAAATCATATATAGTCCAAGCAAATCTATTCGACCCATTTATAACCTATGCAAGCTTAATGCAAAACAAATAATTGAAAATCATTTAAGTAAGTCCGATAAATATAACTTTGCATTTGATGACTTAAAAAATTATATGGGACAAAAAAAGGACATAAAAAAAATTGAAGCATATGATGTTAGTCATATCTCAGGAAATCATGCTGTAGCATCATGTGTTGTTTATACAAATGAAGGACCTAGCAAGAAAGACTATAGAATATTCAATATATCAAAACAGTTATCAGGAAATGATGTAGGCTCTCTAGAGCACGTAATTCATAGAAGAATAAAATATTATGACAACAAAGAAATAAAACCTGATTTAATTCTAATTGATGGGGGTAAAAATCAATTAAATTTTTCTCATGCTGTAATTAAAAATTCAGGACATAAAGATATAAAAGTTATATCAATTGTTAAAGGTATAAATAGAATAAGAGCTACAGAAACAGTGCTGTCACCAGATGGAGTAATTGAATTCAATAAGGACTCTAAAGGTTATTTGTTATTGCAAGAAATAAGAGATGAGTCTCATAGGTTTGCAATTAATGCGCAAAGAAAAAAGAAAAATAAAAAAAATAGAAAATCTCAGTTAGATAAAATTGAGGGAATTGGTGAGGTTTTAAAGAAAAGATTATTATTAAATTTTAAAAGTTTAAAAAATATTAAATCTGCAAATATAGAAGAATTAATGACTGTAAAAGGTATTAATGTCAAAATAGCAGAATTAATTAAAAAAAAGCTTTAGATCATGTCAACTTTTATAAACATTTTGACAGTATCAAGAATATTTCTTGGTGTCGTTATATTTTTACTATTAACATTACCCAATAGCTACTTACTTGCACTTATATTATTTTTTTTAGCAGGAATCACTGACTATTTTGATGGTTATTTGGCTCGCAAATATAATGCAGTGTCTCAACTCGGTGAAATACTAGATCCAATTGCCGACAAAATTCTAATACTTTTTGTTTTATTTGGACTTGCAATAAATCTCTCAAGTTATTTGATTGGTTTTGTTGGAGGAATAATAATGTCTAGAGAGATTTGGGTTGGCGCTTTGAGAGATTTCAATGCTAGAAATGGAAAAAGTGATGCCACTAAAGTTACTTTTTTAGCAAAGATTAAAACATCAATACAATTATTTACTTTATCAATATATTTATTAGGTTTAGCTTCAAATAAAATGTTAATTATAGTTATAGCAGATATTTTTTTATTTGTTGCACTTATTATTACGTCATATACAGGAATTATTTATACATTTAACACTCTAAAAAGCATTGAACATATAAATAAAAGTTATTGAACTCTTCATATGATGTAAAATGTTTATAAAATATACATAAATCAGAAATGAATATAATAATTGTAAGCGGAGGTTTTGATCCAATTCACTCTGGCCATATTGCATATTTGAAATCTGCAAAACGACTTGGTGATATGCTCATTGTTGCTCTGAATAGTGATGAATGGCTAAAAGATAAAAAAGGCATGTATTTTTTACCGTTTAATGAAAGAAAGATCATTTTAGATAATTTGTCATTTGTTGATAAGGTCATTGATTTTGATGACGACGATAATGGAAGTGCAATAAATGCATTAATTAAGGTAAAAAAAATGTATCCGCAAGAAAAGATAACATTTGCAAATGGTGGAGATAGAAATAAGGATAATATTCCTGAAATGGCCCTTGATGGAGTAGATTTTGCTTTTAGTGTGGGTGGAAATGAAAAACAAAATTCATCATCATTGATTCTTAAGAAATGGAAATACTCTCATGAAGAAAGAGTTTGGGGTTCATTCTATAATTTATTCCAAGACGGCAAACAAATAAAAGTAAAAGAGTTAATTGTAGACTCAGGAAAGGGTATGAGCTTTCAAAAGCATTTTAAAAGAAATGAAATATGGTTGGTGAGTAGGGGTTCTTGTATCGTTAATTATAGTAAGGGCAATCCTGAAACAAAAGACAGTCTTCAATTAAATAAACATGATTACTATATTGTACCTCTTGAAGAGTGGCATCAAATAACCAATCCATATAAAGAAACTTGCCATATTATAGAGATCCAATATGGTGAATTATGCTCTGAAGATGACATTGAAAGAAAGGAATATTACAAGAAATAATAAAAACTACATTTATTAATAAAACTTATTATTGAAAATTTGATATACAATAACGCCTTACTAAATTTTGGCTGGATGGCAGAGTGGTTATGCAGCGGCCTGCAAAGCCGTTTACTCCGGTTCGATTCCGGATTCAGCCTCCATAAACTAAATGAATAAATCAATTACTATATTTGGATTAGGATATGTGGGTTGCTCAATTGCAGTTCTTTTAGCTCAAAAAAATCAAGTTTTAGCCATTGATATTGATGTTGACAAAGTTAATAAAATTAACAATAAGATTGTTCCATTCAAAGATCCAATGATTGAAGATTTTCTGCAAAAAAAGAAGTTAAAAATAAAAGCTGCAACTAGCTTGGACGAATCTCATAAGTCTGATTTTTATGTAATTGCCACCCCGACTGACTATGACGAAAAAACTAATTATTTTGACACCAATTCAATCACAGATTGCATAAGCTTAATTAAGTCTTTTGATCAAAACACTCCTATTATAATAAAGTCTACTATCCCAATCGGTTTTATTGACGAGATTAATAAGAAATTTCTTTGCAAAAATATTATCTTCTCTCCTGAATTTCTAAGGGAGGGTTTAGCCTTATATGATTGTTTGAATCCATCTAGAATAATTATTGGAAACACTAGCGAGCAAGCAAAAGACTTTGTAGCTCTTTTAGTGGAATCTTCAGAAAAAGACTCAATTCCAATTTTTTATACAGGCCCTAAGGAAGCCGAGTGCATAAAGTTATTTGCAAATTCATTTCTTGCTTTGCGAGTATCTTTTTTTAACGAATTAGATAATTTTGGGTTTGCAAACGATCTTAATGTTAGATCAATAATTGAAGGAATATCAAGTGATTATAGGATTGGTAATTATTATAATAATCCTTCATTTGGTTATGGAGGATATTGTCTTCCAAAAGATACAAAACAGCTTTTATCAAATTTTGATGGAATACCACAGGCTATATTTGAATCTATTGTTAAATCTAATGAGATTAGGAAAGACTTTATTGCCAATGAGATAATAAAAATGAATCCATCCATAGTTGGTATTTATTTGCTTAATATGAAAGCAAATTCTGACAACCATCGTTCTTCAGCAATCCAAGGAGTAATATCAAGACTTAGAGATGAGGATATTTGTGTTTGCATTTATGAACCATCATATCAGTCAGATATTTTTATGGATGATATAGAAGTCATTAAATGTTTTGATAATTTTAAAAAACAGTCTGATCTAATTGTCGCCAATAGACTTGATACAAAACTTACAGATGTAAAAAATAAAGTTTTTACAAGAGATATATTTGGTAATAATTAGTTATAATAACTCAATGTTTGCCCGGGTGGTGGAATTGGTAGACACAAGGGACTTAAAATCCCTCGCTAGAAATAGCGTGCCGGTTCAAGTCCGGCTCCGGGTACCATAAAATTAGAATATTTTTAAACTTTTTATAATGAAAAATCAAGATCAAACCAATTCTATCAACGATGAAATTGATTTAGCAGATTTATTTCTCATATTATTTAAGTCGAAATACATAATAATTGTAGTCACTTTAATCTTTGCATTATTTTCTATTATGTATTCACTATCTGTACCTAATAAATATACATCAAGTGCAACATTATCTATTATCGAAGATAAAAATTCTTCAAGTAAAAGTTTGTTATCCGGATATTCCAGTATTGCGTCAATTGCAGGAATTAATTTATCTTCTCAGAACAGTGTAGATAAAACCTCACTAGCCATTTCGACAATCAATTCTCGTATATTTTTTAAAAACTTATTAAAATCGCAAGATATCTTACCAAATATATTGGCCGCTATTGACTTTGATAATGTAGAAAAGTTAATTATCTACGATGAAGAAATATATGATCCTGTAAAAAAGAATTGGAAATCTTATGGCCATAAAAATAAACCTTCATACATTGATGGATATAAAGCATATCGTAATATAGTAAAAATAGAACAAGATAAAAATTCCAACATAATTTATATTTCAGTTAGCCATGTATCTCCAATTTTTTCTCATGATCTCTTAGTTACTATAATTGATGAACTCAACAATATAATTAAATTTAATGATTTTAAAGAATCTACGAATGCACTGAATTATCTAAATAATCAATTAGAACAGCCTATTCAAAATAATATAAAAGAAGCTATTAATGAATTGATTTCAGCACAGCTTGAAACTCAAATGCTATCAAATATCAGAGATGAATATATTGTTAGGGCTATTGATCCTCCATTTATTCCGGAAGAAAAATCTGAACCTAATAGAGCATTAATATGTATAATAATAACACTTATTGGTTTTTTATCAGCTGTGTTTTATTCATTTATAAGGCATCACTACCATTATAAATATACAGAGAAAAATTCTTAATAATAGTTTATTTAGGTTTAAAAAATATGTTGGGAAGCAAAAATATTCTAATAACTGGCTCAGCAGGATTTATAGGGTTTTCATTAGCTAATTATCTTTTAAAAAATAATTATAATGTTATCGGAATTGATTCTATTAATGATTATTATGATGTTGAATTAAAGAAAAAAAGACACAGCATATTAAATAAAAAAAATAATTTTATTTGTTATGAATTTGATTTATGTAATGAAAAAAAATTGGATGATGTTTTTAAAGAATATTCACCACAAGTAGTTATTCATTTAGCAGCACAAGCTGGAGTAAGACATTCACTCAAGCACCCAAAAAAATACATTGAATCAAATATTCTTGCTACTTTTAATATACTTGAATCTATAAGGAAATATCCATGTAAGCATCTTTTAATGGCTTCAACCTCTTCAGTATATGGAGCTAATACAAAAATGCCTTATATGGAAAGTGATAAAACGGAATCACAACTATCACTTTATGCCGCAACAAAAAAATCAAATGAATCAATGGCACATTCATATTCTCATCTGTTTGATATTCCAATAACCATGTTCAGATTTTTTACAGTATATGGCCCTTGGGGGAGGCCTGATATGGCATATTTCTCATTTACAAAAGCTATTCTTAATGGAGACATCATAGATGTTTATAATGAAGGCAATTTAAAAAGAGATTTCACTTACATAGATGATTTAATTCATGCAATAAAGCTTTTAATTGACAAAGTTCCCGATGTTTCTTCAAAAAAAATCAAAACTGATAGTATGTCCGAGGTTGCACCTTTCAGAATTGTGAATATTGGTAATTCCAGGCCAACAAATCTTATGGATTTCATAAATGCTATCGAGAGCTCTTTAGGAATTGAGGCAAATAAAAATTATATTGGAATGCAGCCAGGCGATGTATTTGCAACATGGGCAGACTCAAATTTATTATTCGATCTAACAGGTTTTAAACCCAATACGCAACTTAAATTTGGAGTATCAAAATTTATCGATTGGTACAAAAATTATTATAAGTGTTAAAAAGCCATATGTTTGATATAAAAAAAAATAAAATAGGAATTATTGGTTTGGGATACGTAGGCCTTCCACTTTTTATGGAATTTTCAAAACATACAAATGTTATAGGCTATGATACTGATAAATCCAGAATCAAAGATTTAAAAGATTGTTTTGATCGCAATCTTGAGATAAGTTCTGAAGAATTAAAAACTATTGATAGTATTAAATTTACTTCAATTGTTAATGATCTTGAAAAATGCAATATCTTCATAATTACAGTACCAACACCAATTGATGAAAATGCTCGTCCTGATTTAAAACATCTAATTTCTGCATCAGAAATAGTCTCAAATATACTTAAAAAAAATGATATTGTTATTTTTGAGTCCACAGTCTATCCCGGGGCAACAGAAGAGGTTTGCATACCGATTTTGGAACAACAATCAACTTTAAAATACAATAGAGATTTTTATGTAGGTTATAGTCCAGAAAGAATAAACCCTGGCGATAAAACTATGAAAATTGGGGATATTAAGAAAGTAGTTTCTGGATCAAATAAGAAAACTTCTATACATGTTAAAAATTTATATGACCTCATAATAAGAGAGGGAACATTCTTAGCTAAAGATATAAAGACAGCTGAAGCTTCCAAAGTTATAGAAAACATCCAAAGAGATGTTAATATAGCCCTAGTAAATGAATTGGCTATCATTTTTAATAAAATGAATATAGATACTCTAGAAGTCTTGGACGCTGCCGCTACAAAATGGAATTTTATTCCTTTTTCTCCAGGTCTTGTTGGGGGTCATTGTATCGGTGTGGATCCATACTATCTTAAGCATAAATCTGAGTTACTAGGCGTCTACCCAAAAGTAATTTCAGCGTCCAGAGAAACCAATGAATCAATGCCAGCATATATTGCATCAAAAGTTTTAGATAATATGATTAAAAATAAAATTAATATTTCTTCTGCTAAAGTTTTGGTGCTAGGACTTACGTTCAAGGAAAACTGCCCTGATATAAGAAATTCAAAAGTTTTTAGTTTAATTGAAAACCTTAAATGCCTATCATTAAATGTAGTTGCACATGATCCATATGTAGACGCAAAAAAAATAAAAAAAAATTTCCATTTAAAAGTTATAAATAATATTCATGAGAATAAGTGGGATGTGATAATAATAGCTGTAAAGCATGATCAATTTGTTCATATGACTCATAAAGATTTAAATAAAATATTAAAGAAAAAATCACTGGTTTTTGATATTAAAGGTGCGCGACCTAAAAAAGAATCTCATCAAAGACTTTAAAATGAAATGTATAGCAATAATTCCTGCAAGAGGCGGATCTAAGGGCCTTAAAAATAAAAATATCACCCCTTTTCTCGGCAGACCTCTTATTCAATGGCCAGTATTAGCGTGTTTAGAATCTGAACTAATTGACTCAATATTTGTAACAACTGATTCAAATGAAATTGCTCAGGCAGCAGAAGATGCTGGTGCTATTGTACCTTTTCTTAGAGATCAAGAATTTGCAACTGACACCTGCACCACTGAAGAAACTTTAAAAGATGCACTGTTGCAATATGAACAAAAATTTGAAGATGTAGACATTGTTGTATTTCTAACATGTACAGAAATTTTTAGAGATCCAGATTGGATTGATCAATGCATTTATGAATTATTAAATAATCCTGAAGTTGAATCTGCTTTTATTGGAGAGCCAACTTTTAAAAATTTTTGGGGCATTAAAAATGGACGTTTTAAAAGATTTGATTCCGCGATGAAAGTTCATGGCAATAGACAGGAAAAAAGACCAAACTTTAGAGAGGATACTGGATTATGCTGTGCTACAAGAGCTACAATTATTCGATCAGGCTATAGAATTGGTGATGAAGTTTCAATTATTGAAAATAATAAATATTCTTATAATGCTGATATACATAGCAAAATAGATCTAGATATTGCAGAATATTTATATAAGTTATATGAATCTAATTGTCCTGAAAAAGTATCATTTTTTACCAAGTACGCCAAATGAATCCAAAAGTATCAATAGTTATTAGATCAAAAAATGAAGAAAGATGGATATTAAAGTTATTACTAGCCATTAAAGAACAAGATTTCAAAGAATATGAAATTATTTTGGTTGACAATAACTCAAATGATAAAACTATAGACCTAGCTAAAAATCATATTGATAAGCTTGTAAAGATTGATAAATTTAAGCCTGGCGCAGCATTGAATAGAGGTTGCGAAGCAGCTTCTGGAGACTATTTTGTTTTTATTTCAGCTCATTGTTTACCCTGTTCAAACAAATGGCTCTCAGACTTGTATAACGAAATAATAAAACATGAGACTGATGGTTGTGTAGGCGTCTACGGAAGACAAAAACCTTTTAGCTTTTCAACTGCTGCTACAAAACGAGATCTAACTATTGTATTTGGTTTAGATAAAAAAATACAAAAAAAGGATCCGTTTTTTCATAATGCGAATAGTATTATTTCAAGATCGTCATGGGAAAAAAGAAATTTTGATGAAGATATAACAAATATTGAAGATAGAATTTGGGCTGACGCATACTTAAATGAAGGTAAAAATATTGTATATACTCCCAATGCTGAGGTATATCACTATCATGGCATCCATCAAGATGGCATCTCTTCAAGAGCATCTTCAACTGAAATTATTCTTGATAAATATTATGGCTCAGATAAATCAGAAGAAGAGTCTATTCTTAAAAGCTTTTCAAACTGCGCTATTTTGTTTTTTAATGGTTCAGACAAACTCGGCGAGGATCTTTTAAAAAATCTTATGTCAGTGCTTGAAGAAACTAAATTAATTAGCAAAACAGTTCTTGTTTTATCAAGCAAAACAAATATTGAAATTGATGAATACAAAAGCAGAGGATATAAATTATTTATTAGGAACGAAATACAAGCTGACTTATCTTACCTAGACATTTTGCCTGATATTGTTAACGTAGTTGAGAGAAATGAATATTTCGATAATTATTTGATAGCAGATGAAAGTTATCCCTTTAGATCAATTAAATTTATTCTTAACATGTATCGAGAATTCTCCGAGGGTGATTGCGATATTCTAACTACTGCTTTTGAAGAAAAAAGAAATAGTTTTTCGAAGGATGTTTTAGAAAATTCAAAAGAACAAATTTTTATACCTAAACCAAGAAAATTAAGTGAGAATAGTTTACTCATTTCAAGGTTTGGTGCTTGCACATTCATAAAAAGCACAGTTGCCAGGAATGGTAATTATCACGAATCAAAATTAGGAGTTTTAACAACAAGTGATAGCCTTTCATCGCTACAAATAACTAGTGCCGAAAGAAGTGATAATAGACTTAGGAAGTTAATGGAAATAATTAATACAAATGAACAAAAAAATTAAAGCTATATTTATAGGTTGTGGAAGAGTAACTGAACATTATTTAAAAATGTTTCAGGAATTCAAATTAGATCAATACTATGAAATAGTTGCTTGTGTTGATGTAAACAAGGATTCAGCTGATAGAATGGCTAAGTTGTTTAATTGTCTGTCTTGTAACGATTTACAGAAATTTCTTAAAAGTAATGATATTGATGTTGGATTTGTAAATGTAGCAAGTTTTTTGCATTTTGATATTTCAAAAACATTAATTGAACATAAAGTAACTCCAATTGTTGAAAAACCTCCTGTTTTAAAATTAGAACATTTAAATGAATTAAAAAAATTAGAGAATGAATATTCCATAAAATGTGCTTTTATTTTTCAGAATAGATTAAATCCTGCAATACAGTATGCAAAGAAAGCTTTGAATGAAAATTCTATTGGAAAAATTATCACTGCTTCTGTAGTGCTAAGGTGGTGTAGATACAATGATTACTACTCTGATGCTTGGCATGGTAGATGGAATTTAGATGGAGGTGTTGCAGCACAACAAGGAATCCATCACATTGATGCATTGCAATTTCTTAATGGCAAGTTTCTTGAAGTAACATCATTTGCATCTACGATTGTAAATGATCTTGAAGCGGAGGATACCATTGTAGCAATTGGAAAATTTTCTAATGAATCTCTATGCACTTTTGAATTAACTACAGGTTGTAGACCTGAAGATATTGAAGCCTCAATTTCATTTACTGGAGACAAAGGTTTTTTAAAAATAGGAGGAGAGGCCCTTAACTTTGTTACAGAACATTGGCAAGATGTTGATGGAAAGATTACCCCTGTAAATGGTCTTGAAAATTATTCTGAGGAGGTTCCTTCTGGATATGGTTTAAGTCATTCAAGACAATTAAAAATCATTGCTGATGAGTATTTAAATAATATGAAAACTTTAACATTTGAGTTAGATTCAGTTTCCCATACAATGCAGTTAATTCATGCTTTGTATCGGTCCAATGAAGATCAAGCTACTGTAAAAATAGATGACAATTTGTCATCAAAAAAACTTGGAGTAAATAATGGATAATAAATTTCCTGGTAAAGATGTATCAAAAAGTGACTTAATAGAAAAATTTCCATTGGCACATTCAGCACAAAATAGAGATGGAAAGGTTGGATTTATGGTGGGTGATTTTCAATTTGATAAAAGTAATTTAGCAGTAATGGCTGGTCCAAATATGGTTGAATCTGAGGAATTAATTGTAGAAACTGCTATTTCAGTCAAGGAATCAGGTGCTCAATTTCTTAGAGGCGGAGCATTTAAACCATTAAGCTTTCCTTATAGATCAAAAAAATATACTGAAACAAGGCTGGATGGATTAAATTGGTTAAAAACTGCTAAAGAAGAGTCCGGTCTGCTAGTTATTACTGAGGTTATGGAGGAAAGATTTTTAGATGCTGTATGTGAATCAGCAGACATTCTTCAAATAGGATCCAGAAATATGCAGAACTATCCACTAATTACAGAAGCTGCTAAGACTCAAAAACCTCTTATGATTAAAAGGGGTTATGGATCTTCAATAAGAGATTGGCTTGGTGCGGCAGAGTATGCCCTTATTGAAAAAAATTTTAAAGTAATGCTTTGTGAGAGAGGCGTTGTTGTTCCTCATACTCACAGAGAAACATCTAGGTTTTTACTTGATATTCAAGCAATACCTGCTGCTCAAGAGATAACTGATTTGCCTATAATTTCAGATCCTTCTCATGCAACTTTTTGGGAGCCTTGGGTAGAACCTATGGCAAAGGCTTCGGTTTCAGCTGGTTGTGATGGAATTATGATAGAAGTTCATCCAGATCCAAAAAATGCTGCCGTTGATCCTTTGCAACCACTTTCATTTAAGCAATTTAAAGATATGATGACAAAAATAAAAATATTAGCTGAATTTGAAGGAAGGAGTATATAAATGTCTTATTATTCAGTAATTTTAGGGTTTAATGCAACTAAAACTGCTCGCTCTCCAAATGTTTGGAACCAAGAGTACATGGATAAGGAAATGAATGCATCCATGAAAGCAATAGATGTGAATGACGATGATGATTTTAAAACAAAGTTTAATGAACTTTTTTACGATCCAGATTGTTTAGGTGGAGCAATTGCAGTTCCTTATAAATCACTTGCAGCAGAACTATGTATAACTTCAAATAACTCAATAAATTGTTTTTTTAAAAGAGAAAAAGAAAAGTTTATTGGAATTAATACTGATGGCAGGGCTGCTTATGATTGCATAAAGGACATAAGGAAAAATTTCGAATATATAAAAATTTATGTTTTAGGAAATGGCTCAACTGCTCAAGCTTTATTTGAAAGCATTGAAAATGATAAGAAAAATTACATTAATTTTGTCAGAACAAAAAAATCTGAAATAGATTCATTTAATATTTATCAGAAAGATTTAAATACTATTTACAATGAAAAATTTAACGAAAAGACTCTTATAGTTAACTGCACATCTGTAGGAGGACCTATGGATCCTGAGGGAGAAATTTTAAATTTTGAAAAATTTACTCATAATTTTGATAGAAATAACTTGTATATTTTTGATGTAAATCAACCTGATAACTTAAATAAATTAGGCAGCTTATGCAATAAATTGCAAATAGAATATGAAAATGGAATCAAAATGAATAAGTTACAGGCAAAGATAGCATTTAGCGAAGTAAATAAGATATTGCTCTAAATAAATGAAAATCATAGATTTTTTCTGGTCTTTTTTTGGAAGAACCGGAGTTAATTTTCTAAAAGCTTTTTTTCAGATATTATACCTAACGATAATTCCTCTTGAGTATTTTGGACCTTTTTTTAAGGCAACTGCTTTCGCAGCAATACTTTCAATAATTTCTTCAATAGGTATACCGGCATTTTATGCTAGAAATAGGCTTAAAAAGACTGATGAATTTGTATTTAATTATTATCTCAATATTGTTTTTTGGTTAAATTTAATCTTTTTCATTTTTCTTACAAGCGGCTATTTCTTATTCTTAGAAGAAAATCCACTATCTTTAAAAAACATAATTTATCCTCTTTCTGGAATACTTGTTTTATTTTCAGGATTTAATCAAATGCATAAAGGCTTCCATTTCAAAAGACATAGGCACAAAAGGGTAGGATTGATTTCATTTTTTTCATATTTATTAGGGGGTATGATGGCCCTTATTTTTGGAATTGCAATTAACGAATTATTAATCTTGCCAATATATATGATTGTTCCGCTGGTGATTGAATCATTTTTATTGAACATAAATGTTAATAAAAAGTTTATTGGTTTTACATTCAAGATTTCACAAAAAACAAGAAAATTTCTAAAGTATGATGTTTTAAGAAATCTTTTAAATTCTGGTTTTAACTCTCTACTTATAACAACATTTGGATTTATTTTTAATGCAAGAGAAATAGCTCTTCTTGGATTATGTACAACATGGGGCAATAGAACAATACTTATGGTTAATGGTGTTTTAAAACAAGTTTTTTATCCTCTATTTGTAAGAGACAATGTTAAAGGAATCAAACAAACTAACTTACTAACAAAAAATCTTGATCTCCTTACTCTAGGAATTTTTTTACTGGCATTTGCATGCCTATTGATTTTTAATTATTTTAATCTATGGAATAGCGCTGAGCATGCCACCGTATATCTTTATTTGCTTGGATCAATATTAATTAATTGCCTTGTTCCTATTGCAGATATCTTAAAATCTCGCGGCTTGATGAAAATTCTATTTAATATGACACTAGTAGTATCTGTTTTTTACTACATTCTGATAGGCTTTAATATCAAAAATATAGATCTTTCTGATCTTATATTTTTGTATTTGCTGACATCATTTTTTAGCTTAATTATGCATACTACTGTTTCAATTAGAGTTCTTAAATTTTGGCCAACCAGAACCTTTTTTTTAAACTCAATATT
>CENJ01037568.1_pt1 | contig 13422 bp, 5 predicted proteins | sample 356161 | NCBI WGS metagenome assembly CENJ01 (sample SAMEA2619531, study PRJEB7988) | marine metagenome | biome: marine biome (ENVO:00000447); feature: surface water layer (ENVO:00002042); material: "saline water (ENVO:00002010), including plankton (ENVO:xxxxxxxx)" | depth 5 m
ATAAAATGAATTAATTTATCAATTTCAAAAAACTTAAATCTAGGCGTGGACTCTGGTATAGGAGTTAAAGATATTATTACAATTATTATCGAATATGTAATTGCAAAATACTTAAGATTGATTTTATCAAATAATTTCAGAATATGATTTTGAATCTAGTAATTGACTAATTTCATCCATATTGGAAATTTCAACTTTAATAATCCAACCTTGGTCATAAGGAGAGTCGTTAACAAGTTCAGGATTACCATCTAGAACTTCATTAAGCTCGATAATTTTTCCAGACATAGGTAAAAATAAATCTGAAACTGTTTTTACTGCCTCAACAGTACCAAAAACTTCATCTTTAAACAAATTTTCGTCTAAAGTTTCAACCTCAATATAAACTATATCACCTAATTCACTTTGCGCAAAATCAGTAATGCCTACAGTTGCTATATTACCTTCAATACTGACCCATTCATGATCCTTAGTATATTTTAAATTATCTCTAATTTCCATTTTTCTAAATTAATTTAAGTTTATCAATTACCAAAATTATACCTAAAAGTAAATCCTGATCTAATATTTGTTTGTGGGAATGCTGATGAGATCTCATACTTTGAGAACATATGATCATAGAAAAATATAGCAGAAAAATTTCTACTCAATGCATAATCTGCAGTTAATTTTGCAGAAATTAAAGTTTGACCTGCTGAAACTTTATTGTCTTCTATATTAAGATTTCTAATAACAGTCATATTTTTTCTAATACTAAAGTCAAGCTTAGTATTTATATCACCAACAAATGAATTTGAGTTTGGAGATAAAGAAGAATTAATTTTTACATTTCTAGCTCTGTATCCGAGTCCAACAACATATTCATTCCCCCACGATTCTGTAACAAAATTATTTACCAGACTTAGTGAAATTGCCCTATCTCTAATTATATCAAAAACCAGCCTCAATGAATTTTTAAATTCTATATCAACTTCAATTAGAGGGTTAAATTGTTCCACCAAATTAATATTTGTGTATAAATTTTCACTCAAATAATTTCCAGAATTATCAAAAGAATTTACTCCAAAATTTAAATTTGATCTAAAATTATTTATTGTAAAATTTGATCTATATGAATGACTTACTGAGAGTCTTGAAATAAAATCTTCAAACAATTTACTAAGTCCGTCATACTGTACTGCCCAATTTATTTTTGGATTTTTAGATATAGGATTTAAATTTATTTCGTTTGGATTTTTACCAAAATATGCTGATAAAAATGATGGAATCAAGACCTCTTGACTATTTTTTGAATAACCAATTGGAAATCCATCAACATCTACATCATTATTATTAATATTTTTTTGAGATATCAATCTTTGAGCAATTAAAATTCTATTAGTTTTCATTTTTTCAAAAGCATTAGAAAAATCTTTATTTCTTTTACTAAAAGATGTTTTAATCATATTTGAAGAAATTGAAAAATTTCCATAATTATTAGGATTTTGAGAAAAATATTTATCATCTTCAACAACAAAATTCTCTGAGAAATTATTTGAGTAAGATCTATTAGCATTTAAATCGATCCTGATTGATTTGAAAAGCTCTAACTCACCTAAAAAATCAAAATTTATATTATAAATTTTTTGAAATGGTTGATTAAAGTTTTGAAAATCTGTCAGCCAGCCTTTTTTCGCAGCTTCATACCTTATGTCAGCTTGACTACCAAACACAAAACCTAATGAAGGTCTCGTTGTACCTAAAAAACCAATAGAAGGAATATAGCCTGGTAATACTTTACCAGAATTTTCTGAATAATTAAATCTTAATCTTTTTGTACTTTTTAAAAATTCTAATAAACTAGAATCATTTTTATTTAACCATTCAATAGTTCTATAAATTTTATCAAAATTTAAAGAAAGGGTTAAATTTTGTGTATTTGCATTCTGTATTGTATTTACTCTGCCTAAAACTTGTCCAATTTCTGACTTAATATTATTAAACATATCCGAACCTCTTTGCCAATTAAAATCACCACTATAGTTGTAAGAAGCATCAATAAAGTCTAGAAATGGAATTAAATCAAATGGCAGTGAATAATTCAAAGTGATGTTTTGATTAAAATAATTGGGCTCACCTATATCAAAAAAATTGTCAAAAACACCTAAGTCTGAACTTTTTAAATTAGAATTTTTATTAAAATTATCAACTAAATTAGAGTTTGAAGCATTATATGTTATCCTTAGAGAATTAGTAATATTATGAGATAACGCTAAATTCCAATCAAAAAGATATTTTCTTTGACTTAATTCTGGAATTGGCAATTGACTTTCAGATTGAATTCCTGAATAGTTGACCTCTCTAAATTTTTGAGCATATAAACTTCTAAAAAAATTTGCTGTAAAGGATAAATTAGATGGTAATGGATTAAAATTAAATTGTTTCAACCAATTTAAATATTTTGATTCATCAGAAATTAATTTTTGAAATGGATAAATTGTAAAATCCTTAAAATTATAAGAATAATTTACATTAGCTCTAACGGATTTTCTGTTTGAATATTCAAGCTCGTAATCTCTAAAATTATTTTCACTGTATGCGTATGAAAAATTTAAATTTTCAATATCATATATCCTTGATTTATTATTATTTTTTTTCTTTGAAAGTCCTAAGACGCTAAAACTTTTTGAAGTTGAAAGAATTTGTGATTGACTTAAGATTGAATCGTTGTTGTTAGATAATTCTAAAACTTTATTTAACTCAATATCATCATAAAAACTATCATATTTAGGCTCAGTAATTTCCTCAGAATAAGTGTAACTTACAGGAATATTAACACCCCATTTTTCGGGCAATAATTGCCCGGCATTAATATTTGAAATAAAATTAAATTGTTGATGGGAATCGTTTGATCTTTCATTTGCGTTCTTATCAATAGAACCAAAACCAACGGATGAAACTCGTCCATTTAATGAAAAATTTGCAAAATCAGCAAAACTAGCATCAATATTAGCTAGAGCTGACCAACCACCAGTGGTCTTTATGTTAGAAATTCTTAATTCATTAAACCACACCTCACCTGATAATTCCTTACCAATTTTATCGGATGGATTTTTTAACCCGAGAAGTAAAGTTTTTACTCTGCCAAGCGATGGATTACCTTTTATCGAAAATTTATATTTTTTTTGTCCTGGAAGTTCACTAATCTTAGAAAACTCATCAATTAAATTTAAATTTTCATCAAAATATATTGCTTCGTTAGTTTGTATCTTTTGTGAAATAACCTCAAGTTTTATTTTCAAAAATTTATCTAAATCAAATTCTATTGAATTTGATTCAGGCATCCAAACAGACTCAGCAGAAAAATTTGAGCTTATTGAAGAATTATAACTTGTTGGTTTTAGAGGTACTTCAATTTGATAGTAATTATCATTAATGTCAGAACCCAGCCTTAAAAAAGCAACAAGTCTATCATCATAATTTTCATCCGGTCCATCACCCGGTAGTTTTGGCTTACCAATAATAGACTCTGCATGAATATACATTTTCATTTTCTTATACTGACGAAGATCTAAGTCAATATTTTTGTACACAGCTCTAGAATCGTAAGATTGAAGTTCTGTCACTTTTAACGATAATGATTGCTCATTTTGTCGTACGATTGAATTATTACTAAATACTTCCTCTCTTTCAATTCCAGGTGGTAAAATATAATTAATTGGTTGTCTATTTTCATTTTCATGAATATTTACTGTCCCAATTTCAAAATTTGTATTTGGATTAATTATATTATTAGTATTTAATGGTAATGTAAATCTTTTCCAATCTGTTTTTACAAGATCAAGTGTTGCAAATCTAAGTGTGATTGGATTTTTGAAATTCTTTAATGCAATTCTAAAAAAACTAATTGATTTTAAATCATTTATACCATTAATTGAACTAAAATATTGATTAATATTCTTTCCTTCATAGTATTCCTTGAATATTGGTATTTTAAATAAAAGCCATTTAGAATTTAAATTATTCCCATTTGGAAGTTTTACATTACTATTCTCTCTTTCTTCAATGATAAAAGGATGATTATTTCTGTTCATGTTTTTAAATAATGGGATCCTAAACTCAAAATAACTATTAATTTTGTTCATAGTATTATCATTGTTTATATCCTCTGCATCAGGAATATTAGTGGACCCTCTTGTATTCGAACTGGTATTGACAGGTGAATTTCCTTGCACATTATTATAATGTTTATATCTATTTATAATACTACCCTCAGCATCTAAATAATTTTTATAATTGTCATTTGCTGGATCGTCAATATTACCATTATTATAAAATGTAAGTTCTTCAGAATCATTTAAACCATCATAGCCAAGATCTTGAGAATTTCTTTCCTGCACATTTGAACTAAAAGAATATGTCAACGATTGACTGGTTGGTGTTTTTCCCCAATTTGATACCTGAAAATTATTTTGATTTTCTAGTGGTAATCCATTTTCAAATTGTTTTTTACCATCTGGTAAAATATCTTCAGAAATATTACCAATATGAAATAATATTTCTCCGATATTATTTTCATTATAATCTGAAAAATCATCTAAAAGCCAAAATTGTATGTATTCTACATTAGTTTTCTTAAAATTTGTACTATTAATTTTTCTTGTTATTCCAGACCAATTTTTTTTATTATCAATATTAAAAATTGATTCTGAGTTATTGTTATAAGGCCCTTTTTCAGTTGGATAAAATGTGAGATCAAAAGTTGATTGTATTCTAGATTCACCTTGATACAGGTCAATCTCTGGAAATATTTCATCTATAAATATTCTCCGAGTTGAATTTTTAGATATTTCATCAAGCGTGATTTCTGATGGTCTTCTTGACGAGTAAAAAATAGGATCTATTGAATACCAAGATAATTTAGCTCTATTATATCCAGCTCTTAAATCATTATTTCCAAACTCATATCCATAAAAACCAACAGGAACACTTGATAACTTCCATGATGTTGGATTCTTTAAATCAATTTTATTTTGGCTACCCTCAAAATCATCAATATAAATACTTGCAGTTTTATCATATCCAGATTTTCTTGGATTTGAAGATTTTAAAACAGCGAACTCAGTGTTTATCGAAATTGTTGACTCCACATCTGAATTAATATTTGGCAATTTATTTACCATTCTTGTTAAAAATGGTGCTTTTGAAAAAAAAGCAGCATTTACACCAAATGTAGTGTTATTAACAGGCTCAACACCATAATTAGCTTTTCTGGAAATTGATCTTTCACTTAAATTTAATAATGTTGCACCGATTTTAAAATTATCACTAAACTTGTGTTCTAAATTAAATCCTGAAAATCTTCTTTTTTGTTGATTGAAAAATGAATTACTCTCAGTGGATATTTCAATTGGAACATTTGAGTTTTTTAATGATTCATCTAATATTTGAACATTTCCGTTTTGGTAATTAACTAAGTAATCAATTCCCTCCGTTAAAATTTTACCACCAGCGCTAACAACTATTGAGCCTTGTGCAATGTTAAACTCACCGGTATTAATTCCATCATTGGACAGTTCCCTTTTATACTTTCCTTTGATATTAAACTTATTTTTTTCTATATACTTTTCAGCAGAAGTTTTTCCATATAAATACAATTCATTGTAAACATACTTTAATTGATTTTTATTATAAGATGCTGGGTCATCATAGTTTTCATTTACACTGCTTCTAAGTTTTTCAAATAAAAATCTTCCAAAAGGTTCCTCAGATGGAAATATTAATAATCCATCATTTTTCATAATTGTTATCCCATCAATTGCATCAAAAAAACCATCACCACCAATCTGTATATTACCGTTTGAATCTAGTTTATCAAGTTCAAAAACATTCAATAATCTTTGTTTTTCAAGATTTTCAGGCCAGCTGTCTATTTCAACCGGTGAAATGTAGTTTATTGCAGATGGATTATTATAAAATATATTTAACCTAAAATCATTTACAGACACCTGAAAAGATCCTAAATTATAAATATTCTTCATAGCTAATTTCCAAACTGGCATTCTGACATTATTTATACTACTTTTTAATAATTTTACAATTAGTGCCTTTCTAACTACTCGATCATTTGAATTATCAACTGAGACTACTCCATCGTCTGAAAACTCTCCAACTTGATATATTTTACCATTCATAGTATATTGAAAAGAGACTCCCAATATTTCATCATTGTTCAATGGTTGTTGTAGAGAAATATAACCAAGTTGTTCATTAAGTGTATATTCATTCTCTTCGAGTTTTCTAGCATTTTCAAGAACTGAATAATCTGACCCTTCATTAAATGTGTTTGTTCCAATTGAAAACCCGTCATTAGTACTAGTTATATCTCTTATACTTTCATTTAAGAAATTTTGACCAATTCTACTAGGATCAAAATTATTATTAGAATTATCAGGATTTAGATTGGCATCAATTTGTGTAAAAAAATTTGGCACCAAATCATCAGCATTTGTGAATTGAGGGTCACTTTCAGCTAAATCTTGTAAAGCAACAATATTTCTTATATTGTTAGTTTCGTTTGATTTATTTGTAACCCATATTTCTACTCTAATAACTCGAACAGGGGAATTTATATAGGGGGAAGAATCCAAGTATTTATTATAATTTTTTCTAAAAAAATGTGATAGATAAAAGTGCCTGTTACTCTCATAATCTAAAGCATCAAAAGAAAATTCAGTCATTGACCCGTCTGGCCTTGATGTCAAAGTCGTTGATTGCGATCTCTGTTCTGAAAATACAGCATCAATTGATGTGTTTCCAAATTTTAATTGAGTCTTCAGGCCAAAAAGACTCTGAGCACCACTAATTAATGTTCCACTGATAGGCATGCTCACATTTCCAACTTCAATTTTTTGAATTATATCATCCTCGTTCGGTGTATAATCTAATTTTAAAAGATTTTGAAAATCAAATGTTGATTGAGAATCGTAATTTGAATTAATTATCAGTTTTTCACCAATTTTTCCACTAAGACTTAGAGAAATTAACTGATTAAAATCTAAACCTAAATTACTGCGGTTTCTAACTGGAATAGTTGGATTATCTCTTTTATTATATCTTGCTCCTATATCTAAAGCTACAGATCCTTGAGGAATAAGCTCAATTTCATTACCTCCAAAAATTGATTCAAAAAAATTTGAATTTATATATAAATTAGGAAGTAAATTTTTTTTTATTGAGTTATCGTCGCTTTCAATTAATGTCGTTTGATCATTAAAATATTTATCAATTAAATTCTTTCTAAAAATCTTTCTATAATCTTCTGGTTTCAATTGAAGCGGTAAACCAACATTGATATCTCCAATTTTCATTTGATATATATATAAATTTAATTCTGGATCATATATATATTTTGAAATAAGGTCAGAAGGTTGTTTTAATTTAAATTCACCAATATATATTGTATTATTAATTGTATCAAGACTAATTTTTTGTTGAGAAAATGAGTAAAAAGAAAATAAAATAATTAGAGTTAAATGAACTCTTTTAGGAACCCTAATATTTTTAAACCAAATTTTCAAAATAAATCAAAGCTTATTTAAAGCTTTTTTAATTAAGCTTTCAACAGAAATATTATTGCTCTCAGCTTTAATTTGATTAACAACTTTAACTGTTTGTTTTCTTGAATATCCTAAAACTTCAAGTGCTATGACTGCTTCATCAACTTCTTTACTTATCATTTGAATTTGATTATCATCAATCTCTAGAGATAATACTTTATCCTTTAATTCTAAAATTATTCTTTGAGCTGTTTTTGAACCAATACCCTTTATTGCTTGTACCGAATTAATATCTTCATTGTGAATTGAGCTTATAATTTCAACGGGTGTTAATGATGATAACATTGTTCTTGCAGTACTTGCTCCAACGCCAGAAACTGAAATTAATAATATAAAAAGACTGCGTTCTGATTTTGTTTTAAAACCAAATAATGTATGAGAATCCTCTTTAATAATTAAATGAGTAAATAATTTAATGTTTTCATCATCACCAATTTTTGAAAATGTATTTAGTGAAATATTTACGCTATAACCAATACCGTTACAATCAACCACCAACTCAGTAGGTGATTTCTCAATTAATCTTCCTTTAATTTGCTTTATCATTTAACTAAATTACTACTTTCTATTTTGAGCATCAACAACAGCTATGGCTGACATATTAACTATTTCTTCAACACTTGCTTTTAACTGTAATATATGAACTGGCCTATCCATCCCCATCATTATAGGTCCAATTGACATAGCATTATCAATTTCTTTGATAACCTTATACGTTATATTTGCAGAATCAAGATTAGGAAAAACTAAAACATTAACCTTTTGACCTGATAATTTTGAGAATTCAAATTTATTACTCAGCATAGACCTATTTAAAGCAAAATCTGATTGTACTGGCCCATCAACAGTTAATTCTGGAACAGTTCGTTTAAGAAAGGTTACTGCTCTTTCTACTTTTTTTGCCATTGGATCATTTGAAGATCCAAAATTTGAGTATGAAAGCATTGCAACAATGGGATCAAAACCAAACATTTTAGCGGTTTCAGCAGCCAAAATAGCTATGTATCCTAATTCATTATATTTTGGATTAATATTAATGGAGGTGTCAGCTAAAAAAATTGGACCTTTGCTAGTAATCATTAAATTAGCTGCTGCTACTCTCCTAACACCTTCACTTTTTCCAATAACTTTTAAAATAGGTTTTATAACTTCAGGGTAACTTCTTGAGAATCCCGATATCAAAGCATCAGCCTCACCAATTTTAACCATCATTGAACCAAAATAATCTCTTCTTCTCATAAGTAATTCAGCTTGACTAATTGTTATTCCTTTATTTTTTCTATATCTTAAAAACTTCTTTGCATATTTCTTAATTAAAGGAATTGATTTTTTTTGACTCAAATCAATTATTTCTAAATCATGTTCAAAATCAATTTTTAACATTAACTTTTTGATTCTTTTTTTCCTTCCAATTAATATTGGAATACCTATACCTTCATCATAAACAATTTGAGCAGCTTTTAAAACATCTAATCTATCTGCTTCAACGTAAACAATCTTTTTTGGATTTCTCTTTGCTTTAGCTAGCAATAATCTAATTAGTTTATTGTTATTACCTAATCTAGATTCTAACTCACTTTCATATCTTTCCCAATTATCAATATATTGTCTTGCAACTCCACTTTTTATAGCTGCTTCGGCAACTTTAATAGGAATTTTTGAAATCAATCTTGGATCAAAAGGTTTTGGTATAATGTAGTCTCTTCCAAAAGTCAACTTAGTTTCACCATAAACTACGTTTACATTCTCAGGCACTGGCTCTTTTGCTAATTCAGCTAATGCAAAAACAGCTGCCATTTTCATTTCTTCATTAATTTTTGATGCTCTAACATCAAGGGCACCTCTAAATATAAATGGAAAACCTAGCACATTATTAACTTGATTTGGATGATCACTTCTACCAGTGGCCATTATAATATCATCTCTAGTTTTCATCGCCAACCTATAGCTAATTTCAGGATCCGGATTTGCCATTGCAAAAACAATTGGATCTTTAGACATAGATTTCAGCATTTCAACAGATAGCATATTTGCCTTTGATAATCCAATAAAAACATCTGAATTAATTAAAGCATCATCTAAAGTCTTTACATCTTTATTTTTTGAAATAAAAAGTTTTTTTTCTTTTGTGAGATCCTTCCTTAGATTATTAATTGGACCTTTGCTATCAAACATTATAATATTATCCCTTTTTACTCCAATTGCTACATACATCTTTGCGCATGAAATTGCAGCAGCACCAGCACCACAAATAACCATTTTAATTTTTTTTAAATCTTTTTTAGCAAGTTCTACAGCATTCAAAAGAGCAGCTCCAGAAATAATGGCTGTTCCATGCTGGTCATCATGCATAACAGGTATATTCAATTCTTCAACAAGTCTTCTTTCAATTTCAAACGCTTCTGGGGCTTTAATATCTTCTAAATTTATTCCACCAAATGTTGGTGCAATATTTTTTACGGTGTTTATAAACTCATCTATATTTTTGGTATTAACTTCAATATCAAAAACATCTATATCAGCAAAAATTTTAAATAAAAGACCTTTACCTTCCATTACGGGTTTTGATGCTAAAGGGCCAATATCACCTAAACCAAGTACAGCAGTACCATTGGAGATGACAGCAACTAAATTAGATTTTGAAGTGTATTTATAAACATCTTCAGGATTTTGACTTATTTCTAAACATGGATACGCAACACCTGGTGAGTATGCTAATGATAAATCTCTTTGAGTTTGGTAGTTTTTTGTTGGTTCTACTTTTATTTTCCCTGGCTTTGGTTTCGAATGATATACTAATGCCTTTCTTCTTTCTCTTTCTTGCTTCATATTACCTAAAAATTAAATTTGTTATGTAATCACCAAGCAAATATCCAAAGCCTAAACATAAAGGATATAACAAAAACAACCATAAGTAATCAATAAGTGATAAATTATTTGGATCATTTTTTGATATATTTTCTAAAAAATCGTACCAACTAGCTATTCCTAATTTTGAAATTAAAAAATTACAGATTATTGCAACAAGAAGAATTGAAACACCAATGATATATAAACGAACCATATACCAATCAAAAATAGTTAATTAATGAGATCTCAAAAATTTTATACATTTTAATTTATATTTACCAGGATCTGTGAAAATAAGTTTTAAAATAATACTGTTCATTTTTCTTTTTCTTGGAATAAAATTAAATGGGCAATTAAGCAAAGTACATTATATTCCCCCTCTTACAACATCAAATTCTGGTAACCCGCTTGTTGGATCACAGTATTTTTATATTTCAACACCAAGTCAATCAGCAGTAAATTATAAAATAATTGTTGGAGATGGAACAATTTGGAATCAAGGTGTTGTTTCCAATGCCAGTCCTGTAATTACGCCAGCAAATTCGCAAGGGAATAGTTACGAGAATTTATTTATATCTGATTTTGATTATGAAAAAATCCTTAGAAAGGGTTTTATAGTTGAAGCTGAAAGTGAAATATATGTGTCTTTAAGATTTGAAGCTACAAGCACTTTTCATGCAGGAGCAATAGTTTCAAAAGGTGAGTCAGCACTTGGAAAAAGGTTCTATGTTGGAGCTCTCAGAAATAAAGAAAATTATATGACACAATTTGCTTCCGTAATGGCTACTGAAGATCTTACCAAAGTAACATTTAAATTAAAAAACAATGTTTCTACTGTAAATGGCCAATCAGGGGAGTTTGAAGTTATTTTGAACTCGGGTGATTCTTACTTAATTGCCTCAAGATCTGGATCTGGAATTGGTTTTTCCACTGAAGATGGACTTATTGGTACTCTAATCGAATCTGATAAATCAATTGTTGTTAATACGGGTTCTGGGACTGGCTCAAACGCGCTAAATAATGGGGGGCATGATTATGGAATGGATCAAATTGTTGGAGCTGATCTTGTTGGATCAGAATATATTTTTATCAAAGGTGATGGAGAACCTGACTGGGAAAAAGCATTAGTCATTGCAAACCAGGATAATACTCAACTTCAAGTTAATGGATCTGATTATGGTCCCCCTTTACAAGAGGGTCAATTTTTATTTATTAGTGAATATACATCTAACAATAATATGTATATAAATACTAAAGATCCTTCTCATAAACTTTTCGCTTATCAAAGTTTGGGAAGAATATGGACAGAAAGTCAATTTCAGAATTCTAGAGCCGCAAACCAAGGTATGTTTTTTGTTCCGCCCTTAAATTGTTCGAACAAAGGAGATGTTGATAATATTGCTAAAATTGATGATGTTGCAAATAAAAGCTATACTGGTGCAGTGACATTTATAACAAAAAAAAATGCTGAAATATTTATAAATGGACAGTCAATTTCTGATGTTCAAAATTCTAATGGTCCTTTCAATGTTACTGGCAAAGATGATTATGTGACATACAGAGTTGACAATTTGACAGGAAATATTTCAGTTACAGGAAATGATGAACTTTATGTTGCTTACTTTAATTACAATGGTGCAGCTACAACTGGTGGATTTTATTCTGGATTTTCTAGACCACCTAAAATTGATTTTGATATTGAATTAGAAACACTTGGATCATGTATCAAAAAAGATGGTGAATCCAATATTACTTTAAAAGCATCTGATATTTCAAATTTTACATCAATTATTTGGGAATATTTGGAAAATGGGAATTTTATTTCAACAGGCGTAACGACAAGTGAATTTACCCCAACTCAGTCTGGTACTTACAGATTAAAAGGCATACTAGACTGTTCTGAATCAACCTTTGTATCAAATGAAACAACAGTATTTATTTGTGCTGATGATTTTGACAATGATGGTATAATTGACAACATAGATCTAGACTCTGACAATGATGGGATTATAAATAAATATGAATCGTTAGGAGATGGACTTATCGATTTTTCAAACTTATCAAGTCCAGATATATTAATAGAAAATAATCCATCAAACATTATTGGTGGAATTATAGCTGTTGATATTCCACAAAATTCGCATACTCAAAGTGGTGGTGTTGGAAATATAACCTCAACTGTTGATCCTGGTCGTGATCAAGAAGTTGATATCAATATTAGTTTTAATGAAAAACTTAATATTAAAGTTTCTGAAACTTCTGCTTTTGAGATCCAAAAAACGGGTGAAGAATTTGAAATAAAGGTTATACCAAGTGAATCAAGTATTACATTGCTAGATCCAGATAAAAATTTACTTATTAATGTAAATGGAGTTTGGCAAGAAATTGATATACCATTCACTGCAAATAATATTAAGTTTAGGTATAAATCCAGAGTAAATAATACATTTGAATTTCACGCTTCAAAAGTTGATGGAATTTCTTTCAAACATATATATAATAATATTAGCTCTAATGATAAAAGCATATTTGCTCCAAAGATTGAAGTAACATCTTATTACTTAAACACAGATGAAACTGATTTAGAAGACATGTTCGATATTGATAGCGATAATGATGGCTGTAATGATGTCATTGAAGCAGGTTATACAGATCAAGATGAAGATGGTATTTATGGTTTGGGATTGCCAACAATTGAAAATGGAGGCGTTAGCAGCAGAGGAGAAATAGTCTCTCCAAACTATGACCTAACTACAGCACCTCGAAACTATATTGATAATTCAAGCAATACTATTTATTATTTCCAAGAGGCGGCTACTGCTCCTACCATTTCTTTACAACCTCAATCTGTAATTGCATGTCAGATTGGTAACTCAGTAGAATTTATTGTAAATGTTACAACAAATGATTCACCTGTTTATTATTCCTGGTACGTGGCTTCAGTAGATCAACCTAATTCGTGGAATGAGATTGT
>CENJ01039789.1_pt1 | contig 13415 bp, 15 predicted proteins | sample 356161 | NCBI WGS metagenome assembly CENJ01 (sample SAMEA2619531, study PRJEB7988) | marine metagenome | biome: marine biome (ENVO:00000447); feature: surface water layer (ENVO:00002042); material: "saline water (ENVO:00002010), including plankton (ENVO:xxxxxxxx)" | depth 5 m
TCTTCCAAATGAAGAAAATATTTCAAAGTTCAATTCTTTTTTTGTATTAAACTTTATTGTTAATAAATCAGTAAATGGATTTGGAAATATTTCAAATTTATTGGTGTAAGAATTGAAAAGGTTTGTAGAACCACAATTTATAAGACCGTTTACATCATATTTAGACAGAAATTTCCATATTTCCTCAGACGCATTAATATCCATATTTCCTGAGCTTCCTGGCCAATCGTGCCCGCCATTAATTACTTTTAGTTCTTGGACAGCTACACAATTATCACCATTTTCCCAAATTCTCATCTCCACAGTACTTCCGTCAGATGTGTTGGTATTAGGGACTGAAGTAACAGTTGGATTTGTATTTGTATTGTTATGATTTGCCCAGTAAGTTGTTATTTCATTTACAGACATATAGTAGGGCTGAAGTCCGGAGTAAGAGGAATGGGGACTAAAGTCGGAAGTACCAGGTATTAATAATACTGCAGTAGGATGAATAGGAGAGCAGTTGCCTAAATTATAATAACTAACTCGAAATGCATCTACCAGCATGCTACCAGAAACTGATGCAAATCCAGCAATTCTATTATTCAATCTACATCCTAACTCGTAAGAGAAAATACCTCCCTCAGAATAACCGCAAGCATAAACTCTATCATTGTCAATATTATAATCATAACTTAGGGTGTCAATAATTGCTTCTATAAAATTTACATCGTTATGAGTCGTTGGAGTTTTGTGCAACCAAGAATTGCTTCCATCGGTTGGGTCTACTGCAGCTTGAGGATAAACAGCTATAAAATTAGCTGTATCTGCAATTGGACGCATATCATTTTCATAATTTAAAAAGTCACTTGATGTTCCACCACCACCATGAAAATTAAACACTAAAGGAACTTGAGTGGTTCCATCATAAGATGAAGGAATATATACAATATAATTTCGATTTTGACCATCAAAGAATAAATTTTTAATCATTTGTTGCTGACTAAAAAGATTAAAAAAAAGTAATAAAGCAGAGAAAAGTAAGGTTGGTTTTTTCATTTTAATTAATTTTAATATAAAAGTAATAATGTTTCATTAAAAAAAATAAATAGGAGAGGTTTTGTGAAACTTATTTTCTATTTTTTAAATATTGAGCATCTAGCCAATAAATGATTTTAAATGAGAATGTATTCATTGGACCGTCTTCGAGTGAAGAAAATAATGTTTTCCAGTATTTCTGAGTTATTTTATTATTTTCGGAAAAAATAGAATTTTTCCATACTATATTAATTTCACTTCCAGGAAAAAATACCCATCTAAAAAGCATATCTATTGTGAATGCATTATAATTGATATCATAAACAGAGTTACCACTAACATCATTGCCAGAATAGTTATTTAAAGTATTCAACCTGCCATTATTTAGTAGTTCTGAAAAACTATTGTACTTTATAATTGCATTATAATTTCTTAGTCTAAAAGTAATTCCTATTCTGTTGGTTAAAGTATAATCTAATCCTAATGTTTGAGTAGTATTAATACGATTTCTATTTCCGAAAATAATTCCTTCATAAGCCGTTTCAGGGGTCCCAAAAGATAAAGCATATCCTTCACTATTGTTTTGAAATCGCTGTTCCCAATAATGGATTAAAAATAATTGGTTAGTTATTCTAAACCTTGCTTCAAAATCATAGTTCCATTCCCACCAATTATCTCTTTCTACAAAAACATATCCAATTCCAAGATCAGCAGCTACTCTTTTTTGGTAGTTGGAAGAAAACCAAGCTCTTGTACTGGTCCATATTGGACGAATAAACTTTTCTTCACCTATAATATTTCCTCGAGGTTCAAAATAATCGTTAGATTCATTTAAAGTCCCATTGAGTCTTATCCCAAAAGCATTAAAAGAATTGGTAATTACAGTAGCTAGAGCATTCCAGAAATTCCCTCCTAAAAGTTGGGGAGCATATAGCCATTCATTGGATAGAGATATACTGGTAAAATATTTATTTAACTTTTCAATTTTAGGATTAAAATTCCTGTATCCAATATATAATTCACCAACTCTGCTGTTATTAGCTCTTAAAAATCCTAAGTCATTAGGGTCATAGGTATCAGATTCTTCATAATATTCAATGCCATAGGTTAAGTTACCTCTTTGTTTCCCAGTTTTAATTCCCCATGTATGTCCTAAGGAATTACTATTTATATTAATAATATTAGATAACACACCTTGAGCTTCAATAAAGAAATCATTGTTTTTACTGTTTAGTTTGGTATTTAATCCGCTTACATTAGCATCGTAGAAATCTCTACCTCTCCAAACATTAGTATTAGTAAAAGTTAAAAATCCGTTATTTTTTAGGTTTTGATCTAAAACAATTACATTATAATTACTTAAAGGGCTTATTATTATTTCTCTTTCTGTACTGTCTAAATTATTAATTGTGATCCCTTTTTGCTCTGCCGTGATTCCATTAAAAATCCCAATCCCTAAACCATTATTTAATCGTCCCGAAATTTTACTTGCATTAATTAAGGGAACAGAAGTTGGAATTTCATTTAATTCTTCATTGTCATTTAATTGACTTTCATAAACTTTTGATGGAGACTGTACGCCAATTCTCCTAGTATAAAATAAGCCTGATTTATTAAAAAGTTCAGTTCCTTCAGTAAAAAATTGACGGTTTTCATTAAATCTTATTTCAAAAGGACTAATATTCAATACTTGCTGATCAAATACTACCTGACCAAAATCTGGAAGCAGGGTAACGTCTAATGTTAATGCCTCATTAATACCGTATTTAACATCCATTCCACCAGTAAAAGTTGAAACTGGAAACGATTCTTTTGAAAAACTATTATAGCTTGATAGAAAGGGGATTAAGGCTAATCGAAGGGGAGGAGTAATGTCTTTTAAACCTGTTAATTGACCGCTTTCAAGAAGATAATTTTCTAAATCTGGATTAACAGGACTCCAAGTTACTTCTTCACGAAACCTACTAATTTGTCTGCCAAAATTAATATTCCAATTTTGAATAGTTGACTTAGGAAATCTCAGTGCTGAAAAAGGTATTTTCACTTCTGCATACCACCCATTTTCATTAATTTTTATTTTACTTCTCCAAACTAAGTTAAATAAGTCATTAAATTCAGCGTTGAAAATTTTTGAATCTAGTTGTACCCCTCTACTAGTAAAAGCAAACATAAATCCGTTTTGTTGGTCCTGATAAGTATCAATAAAAATGGCAAAAACATCTAGGTTTGGATTAAAATCGTCTCTTATCGAAAGTACTTTTGAAATGGAGTCTGGATGATCAAAGCACTTTATTCCAAAATAAACGGCTTCTTTATCGTAAAGAATAGCTACTTGTGTTTTTTGAGATGGTTTTTCCCCCGGAAAAGGTCTCATTTGAGTAAAGCCTGACGACCATTGGGCATTTTGCCACTCCGTCTCATTTAAAATACCATCAAGATCAATAGATTGAACTATTTTCGTAGCAACAATTTCCCTTTGAGAATAGCCCTTAATATTAAAGAGGATAATTAATAGAAGAATTATTCTATTCATTTTTCAAAAATAATAGATGTAGATTACAATTAATTAATATCGAGTATTTAGTATTGAACAAAAATTTATTAGCATCTTTTTAAAATAATCTTTATATTAAAAAATCAGTTAATGATTTATAAATTGTCTAAATTTTACCTTTTAATATTATTTCTTATAATCTTTAATTCTTCTTGTAATAAGGATAGAAATCAAAATGACGAAACTAATGACTATTATGAAAGTTACCGATATGAATTATGGAAAAACCTAGTAGATAATAATTATAATTTTGATTTTATAGGAACTCAAGTTGATAATGGTAACTATGAAGATTATAATGGTCAAAATTTTGATGTTGATCATGAAGGATCAGGAGGTTATGAATCTGAAGATGTTTTAAATGCTATTGATGAAGTATTACAAAATATCCAAACACCTAACATTGTTCTCCTAAGTATTGGTGGAAACGATCTTTTAGACGGTGGAAACCCACCTTCTGAACCCATATCAAATATAAATTTATTAGTGAATAAACTACAAGCTCATAATCCAGCTATCACCATTTTTATTGAACAAATTGCACCGGCCAATGATGCTACTATGACAATGAACTTAACTACAAATATTAACGAATTTAATTCACAAATTGTTTTACTTGCTAGTAGCTTAACTACTAGTTCCTCAAAAGTAATTGCCCTAGATATGAATACTAATTTTGATGAGTCTTATTTAGCTGATGATGTGCACTATAATGAAATAGGTGCAAAGTTTATAGCGGATATATATTTTTTGGGAATTCAAAGTGAATATTCATCAACCAATTTATCAGATTTAAAAATTCTTCCACTTGGAGACTCTAGAGTGGAGGGCAATAGACCATGATATAGTTATGTAAAAAAAATTGATATAATTAACCATACACCACCAATTGCTGAAATAATTGGTTCTAAATTAATTTGTTTTTTTTTGCTTTCATTTGTGGTACTTTCTGTATAGAAACTTTGTTGGTTTTGAAAATTTAAGTCTGTTTCTTTTGCTAAATTATCTTTATCAAAATCTTCAATCTTATGGATAATCTCTATCTCAATCTTATTAATAAATATTACTCTTTCATTAAAAATTTTTATAAAATAACCATCTCTATCAGAGTCAACTACTGTCCCAACGTATTTTTTACCAGTTTTAGTTCTAATTTCAATACTATCTGATCTAACCTCATATGGAAAATTATTTTTTATTAATTTTTCTACAATTTGGATACTATTTATCGATGCAAATAGTTTTTTGTTCGTTTTTGGCTTTTTATAAGTAAGCCATTGATTGGAATGGATATTCGCTCCTAAACTTTCTTCACTTAAAATAAATTCAGTGTTTATACAGGAACAAAAATAAATAAGTAAAATCAGGAAGCTTACATTTTTATTCATTTTTTATGTCAAATTTTTTTTAAATTATTTATTCTGTTAACATTTTAAATTTTGATTCTAAGCTAGTATTTTTTTTAAAGTCTGCACTCCTTAATTATTAAATTAAATTCTAATTTTTAATTTGAATTTGATTTTCTTATTACATTTAACTTAAAATTTAACATATGAAAAAAATTTTAGGATTATTAATGGTTTTTGCATTTTCAATTGGTTTTTCTTTCTCTCAAAAGAAAAGGGTTAGTCCAAAAGAAACCACTATTGGAAAAATAAATGGTGTAGAAGTAAATATAAATTACTGTGCTCCGTCTGTAAAAAGCAGAAAAATATGGGGAGAATTAGTCCCTTATGATAAAATATGGAGAGCAGGTGCTAATGAAGCCACTACCATGGAGTTTGGTAAGGATATTAGTATTCAAAATAATAAATTACCAGCTGGAAAATATTCTTTTTTTGTTATTCCAAATAAGGAAAAATGTACTCTCATATTTAACAAAGATTTTAAACAGTGGGGTAGTTATAATTACAGTGTGGATAAAGACCAACTAAGAGTAGACGTGAGGCCAATTTTAAATTCCAAAAGTACTGAAAAGTTAGTTTATGAAATCAATGATAAAACCATTTCCTTAAAATGGTCTAATTGGGTTATAAGTTTTGATATAAGTTCCGAATAGTTTTTTTCTTAGTCTAATTATTTAAGCTTATTTAATGAAGAAATTAATATTTGTATCATTAATATTGTTTCTGTCGTGTGAAACCTCCTTAAATAATACAGATTCAAATATTAAAATAGAAGATCATCAAAATGTTTTATCTATAAAAAAAGAAACTGATTCTTCTAAAATTGATAGAAATTTATTGCTAAATATTAATAAATGGTTAGAGGATCATATGAATTTAACAAATCCTGGTCATTTAAAATGGAAAACCTTTGTCAATAATAACGGGGAAATCGAAAACTTAAATAGTTTCTTTCTTCTAAATCAATATCCTTTTAAAAATGTGAAGTATGTAATTAATTCTACTAATTCCTATTTTGAGTCATATAATGAAGAAACATGGTTTTTTAATAAGAACAAAGAGCTCATCGGTTCAGCTTTTTATGGTAGTGGAAGTGGATATCAAACAACTTATTTAGCAGAGTATAATAAAAACTATAGAAAGAATAATATAATTGAAATGGTTCGATTAATTGAATTTACTACAGATCCCAATGAAGATACTTACCAATTTGTTAGTAAAATTGAGGACTCTATTAAAAGTCTAGTTATCCGAGGAGTTGGAGAAATTGGCATTGATGAAAATTTCAATGCAAGTGGTACTATAGAAGTAATACATGAAGTTGCTGAAAACAATTTTTCAAGATCGGATTTTACAGATAAAGGTTATTCTATTAAAAAACAATTAGACCATCAATTTAAATTATTGGATTCAGTGTGTTTTACAGAATTAATTGATAGTGGAAATAATATAGTTTTAAAAACCAATATTGATGGATGGATAGAAGATGAAAATGAAGGGGATAATGGCGGATATTATGATCATTCGAAAACCTTTTCAAAAACCCTAACAGTAGATAAAGATATATATGAAAGTAAAATTAATTCAGTGTTATTAGACACAAGCATAAGTAATAATATACTTAGATCAATTATTTGGACAGGTATACGGGATTTTGATAAATATTTATATCTATTTCATAATGAAGACTATTTTGTTTGGATTGACAAGAAAAATAACAACTATAGATCCGCTTGGTGGAAGAGCAACCAGTCTTTACGAGAAAAGCCTGAGGTTTTCATAACAAATGGAAAGATAAATTATGAGGGTAGTGGAGGTAACCATACTTATATGTTTAATTCAGGAAAAAATAATTATAACATAAGTATGAATGTAATTGGTAAAACTTATGACGATGTGTTTTACATGAATAAACCAGCTCAAATTATTTCTCCTTTATCTAAAGATGTTATTGGAAAACTTAAAAAAAATGATCCAATAAATAATAAATGGCTTTTAATAATATCAGGATTTGATAATTGTAAAAATGCAAAAGAGGCAAAAAAAGCAATACCTTTTAAAACATTTCTTCTACATTCTAATAATTATGAAAATTTAAATCCTGGTTGGTATTTAATTTGTTTGACATTTGAAAATAAAGAATCTTCAGATCTAGCATCAAAATATTTAAACAGTCAAGGTTTCCAATCTTACACTAAGTATTCTGGTAAATATTCTTTAAATTAAGCCATAAAACTTGCAAAATAAACCAATCGATATTGAAAAATATTGTAAAGTACATTTACTTTAAATTATTAACTATTTCAATATTTTCATAAATTAATGGTTTAAATTTAAATAATGAAAAACTTTGCATTAAAATGGTACGCAGTAATTATTGCATTTATTTGTATGCTTTATTCTATTGGGCTTGGGTTAATGGGAATGACCGATGAAGCTATATATTCTGCTCATTGGCCCGGAACCATATTGTTATTCAGTGTAGCCATTAATCAAATTAGAAAACAATGAGCTATTTTATTTTTGGAATAGGGTTTGTTTTATTTTTAATTTATATAATTTTTCTTATTTGGGATTTAGCTACTAAACCAAAAAAAACCATAAAATCAGAAAAGAAAATAGATCTTGATGATAATATAGATTATGATGGAATGGGAAATCAAGGAAGAGTCTAAATTTCAATATTAATGGTTACAAACTTTTATATAAAGAAACCATTATTTGTCTTGCATGTTTTAGTACTTTTTAGGGACTGAATCAATTTTATCCAAACTCTTATAAAGCGTTATTTCTAAAAGTGAAGTTGTGAGTATTCAAAATCAGTTTAATGTAGAAAGTGAAATTGATGATTATTTAAGAATATATAAGTCTGTTCTTTTTCGTATATTAGTAATATGAAAAATTGGATAATATACAGTATCATTTCTGTGGTTATAATAAGTATTTTCGCCTATTACATGGTCAACGGAACTTGTAATTCTGTCTTCTGCGGTTTATTTTGTTAATTAAGTAGTAAGGGGTTAGCAATTTTTTAGCCCTCTTTATTGTATTCTAATTAAGTCCTGTTCCATCTCTAATTCTTAATTTTTTATTCTTATTGTAATAAAAGATGATAAATAAAATATAATTAGTCCAACGTAAATAAACATTTTTAAAATTACAATTTTATGTTGCTTGGATTTATTGAGAGATAGAAATGGCTTGTTTTGATTTTTTGGCAGTTCATCATTATATATGACAAACTTAAAAAACTTTGTTTTTGAAAATTTTTCATAAGGACTGTACATCTTGGCTAATTTATAAATCAGAAAATAACAGAACGAATATGATTAGGTAAAATTTTAAAATTAGGAAGTTTAAATAAACAAAATAATTTTTAATAAAAATATCAAGTAATTTAAAGTTATGATCTATTTAGAATATTTAAATCCTCAGTATTTATATGAAATGATTTTTTGGGTTATTACCTTTTTTCTATTAAAAAGATTTTGGAATAAAACTGAAGTTAGGTTAGTATATGGTTATATTACTGCTGGTCTCAATATTTTAGCAGTTGTTTTTTTTGTGTATATCTCAATTAATGGAAGTTTCAAGTTTTTCGATGGAATTGCTTTTAGTTTCCTTCACATAATGGTTGCTTTTATAATGTTTACACTTGCAATTCTCAGCAAAAAATTAGATAATTCAAATGAAGAAATATAGTTTCCTAATTTTATCAATATTATTGATTTCATGCTCCAAAAATGAGGAATACTTTCCTTTAAAAAGTTTAAACCAAATTGATGGTTTTTGGAAAGCAAGCTCCAACTTAATCTACATTAATTCCAAAGACAGTACATTAACTTTCAATAAACTTAAAAAACATAAATTAAAAGCTATATTGATAGATTCTAATTTTATTCTCATTGGAAAAAATCAATATGGTGATGAATCATTTAATGGAATAATTAGAATAAATAATAATTTAGATAAAATTGAGATAAAAAGAAGAGATAACCACTTTAAATTTTTAATAGGCTCAAAGTTTATTTACAATAAAGTAAACTCACTTAACTAAGTCGGCTTTTTCTTACCAGGATTAAAAAAACATAAAAGTTTGAGTAGACCCTTTAGAAATTAATTAGAGTCAAGTACTAAATTGAGAAAATTAAAACTGAGTATTCAATAAAATTAATAAATAATTTTTGTTTAGCAGATTTAATTTGAAGTTTGTAAATTAGAACTAAGATTAAAAATTAAAGTTACTTTTTATGAAAAATACTAAACTAATAAAAGAATTAAATAATGCTTTGAGTTTAGAATTAAGGGCAATAATTCTTTACTCTCACTACTCAGCATATGTCCAAGGTATACATAGAATACATTTATCAGCACATTTTAATAATGAAGCAACCGAATCTATCGGACACGCAAATATTGTAAGATCTGCTATAGTCAAATTAGGAGGTATTGCTGTAACTGAACGAAACACACTGAAAATTAAACATACCAAAAACTATGTAAAGATGTTGGAAGAAGCTTATGAAACAGAAAAAAGAGCTGCTCAGTGTTATTTTGAAATACTTAAAAAGTTAGAAAATTTCAATGACGATGAATTATATGACTCTATTGAAAGCATCTATTTTGCCGAACTTAGAAGTGTTGAAGAAGTACGTATGATACTTTCAAATTAATTTAAACAAATAGAAATTAAATTACGTCACTAAATCGCTATTGGCTTTCATAATATATGTTGAAAGTGAACTTTTCAACTATTTTACAAATAAATAGTTAATATTTACCAGCTGCTTCTGCTGCCGCAATGTCAGCCAGTTCTTTTGCTGTAAGATCTCTAGAATTCACCCAAAATGCAATTATTTTATCATTATTATTAAAATAAGCTTGGATCAGTTCATTGGTTCTTATAGTTGTGTCAGGTAAAATAGTGGTATTATCAAAAACACTTAATACCATACATCCATTATCGTCATTAACATTTTTAATTGATGTTCCCCAAATAGGTTTCCAAGTGGTATTGGCATTTTTAAACCATTCTTTTAAAATAGCTATATGTTCGTCACTTCCATTTATACTTTCGCCATTTGGACCGCTTATTTGTATAGAATCGGAGTTCATTTCACGAATTTTTTCGTAGTTTCTTTCATTATGAAAATTTATATATTCGTTTAGAAGATCGACACTTTTTTGATTGCCAATCATTAGCCCACCACTAGAATTATAATCCCATATATTTGAGAAACCTGCAGTTTTTACGGGGGTTTTTTCTTCTACATTATTATTTGAAATTTCTTGTTGTGTACAATTAGATAAAATTAAAATTGTTAAAATTGATATGATAGTTTTTTTCATTTTTATGGTTATAATCTGTTTATTAAAATCAATTTACATACAATTGAATATAATGCTTTGAAAAAAGATGTATTAATTTGATTTTACTTTAAAAGTAATAATAATTTCTTAAAAATAAAAAATGAGTTTATTTGACACGGTTAACTATACTAACCATTAAACTTAGAGTGTTTGACTAAATAGTTAATATTTCACTTATCACTATTATTTTTTGGATGTATATTTCTAAAAATTATAGTTTTACACTATGAAAAATTTTTTAATCTACACTCTATTAGCAATTGCCTACATTTCTTGTGACAATTCAAATAAAATCAAACTCACTAAACTTCAAGGTTCGCCGCCCTATTTAAATGCTAAAATAAGTACAACTTCTATAACACCTGATAATGAAAAAGAATATGTTTTTTCTTTTGATATAAGTAATTACGAACTAGGTGCCCAGACTATAAATGATATTGAAAGTCAACTGGCAAATTCAGCTAAGGGGCAACACATTCATTTTATTGTAAATAATGGACCATATTCTGCTCATTACACAAATAATTTTAAGAAAAAACTTGATAAAGACGATAATGTGATACTTGCTTTTTTATCAAGATCTTATCATGAGTCTGTAAAAAATCAAAATGCATTTATTTTGACTCAAATAGGTGAAAACAAAATTGATTTAAATAAAGAATTTCTTTTTTACAGTAGACCAAAGGGAATTTATAAAGGAAAAGATACAGAAAAATTACTTTTAGATTTTTATCTCATTAATACAACAATATCTCCTAACGGAAATAAGGTAAAAGCTACCATTAATGATGCAGAGTTCATTATTACGGAATGGGCTCCATACTATATCGAAGGGCTTCCAAAAGGAGAAGTAACAATAAAATTGGAACTTATTAATTCAGATGGTAAATTAGTTGATAGCCCTTTTAACCCATCTGTTAGAACTGTAATCCTTGAAAAATAAAATGGATATGAAGCATCAAAAAATTCTAAATGAAGATTAGGTTTAAAAACATTAAATAAAATATAAGTTTATTCCTTCAACAAATTAAAATATGCCTGCTTTGCGTTTTTAACTAAGCCAACTTTTTTCTTATATTATATTTAAACTTTTAAATGAATAAAATAATTACTTAAAATTGGTGCTTAAATTTTTTTTGTCAGGTTTTTTTCTTCTTTTTTTTGCAATAATCATTAATGCCATTATTCAATATTTTAATATAATGAATTGGTATGGTTTTTTGATGATTTTAAAGACAAAGTCTTGGCCAAGTAAAATAACATTTATTGATTATTTTTGGCTCTTTATTGGATACCCATTAAGTTTAGGGGCAATTATTTATTTTACTTCAAAAATATTTTTTTAGTTTTTAACTATCTGGTGTTTTTAACTAAGCCAACCTTTTACTATATTATAGGTTTAAATAATGAAATGAAGAAGATATTATTCTTATTGATGTTTCCAATACTCTGTTTTGGACAAAAACCAATATTATTTGATAGTTTAACAGTTTCTAACGAAGGAATTTTTATGTACAATCAACAGCCATTTAATGGAATTGCCTTTGCAAATAATAAATCAGGTGTACTACTATATGAAAAAGATTTTGAAAACGGTAAAGAAATTAAAAATAGAAACTATTATGCTGCCATTACAGATTCAACTCCTCACTTAAAGTTTGAAACTCAGATCAAAGACGGAAAAAGAAATGGGTTAAGAAAAGGTTGGTATTACAGCGGGAAATTAAAATTTGAAGGTCATTTCAAAAAAGGATGGAATAATGGAAGTTATAAAAATTGGTATGAAAATGGAAATCTTGAAAAAGAGAGTTTTTTTGAAATGGGAGTTAAAGTAGGTTCTTATAAGAACTGGTCTAGTAGTGGGAAACTGATTAAAGATAGATATTATCAAAAAACAACACCTACATCTAGTAAGTTAGTCAAAAGGGTTAAATATTTAGAATCTGGAGAGATTATTAGTAAAGAATGTTGGGATACTGAAGGAAAAAACATCTCATGTGATTAATTTAATTTTTTAAATTAGATATTAAGCGATTAAAAATTTCATTAGAAAAACTTAAAGCGGATACCAAGCCCCGTTGGGGTAGAATGAATAGTTCTCAAATGCTTAAACATTGCAATAGACAGGCAAAACTTTATTGTAACGAATATAAATCAATTTTTTTTGTTTTAATATTAGCCCACACTATAGGGAAATTACATCTCCTTTATGTTAAGTATTATATAAAATATGATATTAATATGTATAAAAAGAATTCAAGAGGTTTAAGAATATTGGATACAACCAAATTTCAAGAAATAGATTTTAAAGAAAATAAGCAAAAATTAATTAAAAGACATATTTATATGCATAATTATGAAAATTTTTTTATTGTAAATCCTATTCATGGATTGGTAAATATAGACACGTTTAAAAAAAATATTTTTGCTCACACGAAATATCATCTTAACCAATTTGGTGTTTTATAGTTTGAAATTTAACCTCCTTTTGCTTACTTAAATTATTCAACTTTTTATTACTTTAATGCTTTAAAACTTATGAAATGAGTGTTGAAAAAGAATTCAACTATAAAGTGTATTTAATAATTGGAATTATTTTTTTTGCTGTTGGGGCATTCATCACTGGTACTCAAGGTGGAGGTTTAGTAAATGGAATTACACAAGTTATTTTAGTTAGCCTGGGTATTATTTGTTTACTGAAATATAACCAGGGTAGAAATAGATTAAAAGATAATACCTAATAATCCTGCTTCTCTTTGCTTTCTAAACAAAATCAGCTTTAAAAAAAAAGTTTAAAAAGTAATCTAATTGTAATATTCTGAATTTTATTTTTTTTAAATTAACAGCATAAACTTTAAATTATACAGTATGAATATTATAGTAAAAGTGTCCTGTGATAATTTCGATGATTGGAAAAAGGAATTTGATGGACACGAAGCAAGGGCGAATGTTTGTGATGAATCAAGAACAACAGTAGGAAAAATAGATGATAAAAATGCGATTGTTATGATGTACGATGTTGATATGCAGGGAATGCAAAAATTAATGATGTCAGATTATTTACAAAA
>CENJ01045940.1_pt1 | contig 13412 bp, 7 predicted proteins | sample 356161 | NCBI WGS metagenome assembly CENJ01 (sample SAMEA2619531, study PRJEB7988) | marine metagenome | biome: marine biome (ENVO:00000447); feature: surface water layer (ENVO:00002042); material: "saline water (ENVO:00002010), including plankton (ENVO:xxxxxxxx)" | depth 5 m
AAATACATATAAAAAGCTATACAAACTAATTTTTGTTGAACTATTTTGTATTTTTATAGAACAACTGTTTAACTTATTTTGGCTACTTTTTTATAAATACCTTATTATAAGCGGATTGACTAAATTCTTTAATGAACAAAAAACTTCGCGAGAATACTGAAATTTATATAAAAGTCTTTTTTTTACCTCATTTTACCTAGTGGAGGGCTTTTTTCTGTGCTACACTATTTTTTTACTTAATAAAGAAACTAAGTTTAATCATTTTGGTGATCCATGATTGGTAATTTAGAGTGTGCCACTACCTCCAGATAAATAGTATGGAGATCCTCTTTTTACTGAAATTGGACCTTTTGTATTTCCGCACTTAAAAGCAGTTTTTCTATTCAAAGAAAATACCGATCTTAAAAAAAGATAAATTGATTATCTTGACCTAAAAATCAACAATGGTCAAGCCCAACATCTCTTTATTTTTCCTCCTCCTTTTTATTAACTTCTGTTTTTCACAAGACGAACTTCCAAGCCTAGAAGGTAAAAATGTGCTAGTTGTTTATGGAGGTTGGGAAGGACATCGACCTGAAATATTTGCTAAAAAGATTACTTCGTGGTTAGAGGACCAGCAGGCTGTGGTACGTCTGGAAAAAGGAACTGCTATTTACAAAAACACTTCGGTGATGCAAGAATTGGATTTGATTATTCAACACATAACAATGAATAAAATGACCAAAAAAGAATCACAAGGTCTGATCAAAGCGATTGCCTCAGGAGTGGGTTTAGCTGGCTGCCACGGAGGTTTAGGCGACTCCTTTAGAGACAATACCGAATACCAGTATATGGTAGGAGGTCAATTTGTGAAACACCCAGGAGGTCAGGTGACTTATACTGTAGAAATAGGGTCAAAAGAAGATCCAATTACTAGGAATATTAAAAATTTTACACTCCATTCGGAACAATATTATATGCACGTAGATCCAGCTTTGGAAGTATTAGCCACGACCAAATTTTCTGGAGCTCATGATGCTTGGATTGAAGGAGTGGTTGTTCCAGTGGTGTGGAGAAAACCTTTCGGAAAGGGGCGTGTATTTTACAATTCCATCGGTCATTCCAAAGAAGATTATGAAATCCCTGAAGTGTGGAGCTTGATCACAAGAGGTGTAGCGTGGGCGGCACATAAAGAATAAAGCATCCTTTCTTACAAATCGTTTTTTACCGCTTCTTTTTATAATATCTTTGTACTGCTATGAAATATCCCAGTATGCGTTTTTTATACTTTAATGTGTGATTGCTTGGATGTTTCCTCTGTCTACCCGAGAAAACGGTATTAAAAAAAACAGATGAAAAGAAAAATTGTTATTGTAGGCTCAGGGTTTTCTTCCCTGTCCGCCGCATCCTATTTGGCTCAAAAAGATTTTGAAGTTCACGTATACGAAAAAAATCAAACCTTAGGAGGTAGGGCTCGTCAATTAAAAAAAGACGGATTTACTTTTGATATGGGACCTTCTTGGTATTGGATGCCAGATGTTTTTGAATCATTTTACAATGATTTTGGAAAAACGACAAAAGACTTTTACCAATTGGAACGCCTCGACCCAGGTTATCAGGTAGTTTTTGGAGAAAATGAAAGCATTGCTATTGGAGATTCCTTAGAAAAAATCTACACTGTTTTTGAAAACGAAGAAAAGGGGAGTAGCAAAAAACTAAAACGCTTTATTGAACTTGCCAAAGAAAATTATGAGATTGCAATTCAGGACTTGGTCTATCGGCCTGGCATTTCACCTCTAGAGCTTGTCACCCCAGTGACAGTAAAGAAGATCAAGTATTTTCTGAGTAATATCAAAAGAGACGTTTACAAAGACTTTAAAAGTCCCAAACTCCGACAAATTTTACAGTTTCCCGTGCTATTTCTAGGAGCAAAACCCTCCAATACCCCTTCCTTTTACAATTTCATGAACTTTGCGGATTTTGGATTAGGTACTTGGCATCCAGAAAACGGAATGTACAGTATTGTATTAGCAATGGTGGCTTTGGGAGAGTCCCTTGGAGTCCATTTCCATACGGATGCCGCTGTAGAAAAAATTACCGTGGATGCGTCTGGAAAAGCCAACGGAATTGTAGTTAACGGAGAGGCCATCACTGCGGATATTGTCCTTTCAGGGGCAGATTATCATCATTCTGAAACGCTGTTGGATCCTAAATACAGGGTTTATAGCGAATCCTATTGGGATAAAAAAGTCTTTGCACCTTCGTCACTTTTGTTTTATATCGGGTTAAACCAGAAAGTGAAAAATGTATCCCATCATACCTTGTTTTTCGATGTTGACTTTGACCTGCATGCACAAGCCATTTACGACCAACCCAAATGGCCAGAGAACCCCTTGTTTTATGCTAATTTCCCATCGATGTCCGATCCAACGATGGCACCCAAAGGGAAAGAGGCGTGTTTTTTACTAATCCCTATTGCACCGGGTATTGAAGACACTCCCGAATTGAGAGAGCACTATTTAAATCTGGTATTAGATCGAATGGAAAAGTTGACCAAACAACCGATTAAGGAGCAGATGCTCTTTTGTGAATCTTTTTGTGTAACTGATTTTATTGAGGACTATAATTCCTACAAAGGAAACGCCTATGGTTTGGCAAACACGCTACTACAAACAGCGTTTCTGAGACCGAAGCTCAAAAGTAAAAAAGTGAAAAACTTGTACTTTACTGGACAACTCACTGTGCCGGGACCAGGAGTACCTCCTGCATTAATTTCTGGAAAATTAGTTGCTGATTTAATTTCTGCTTCTATTTCGGATTGAGCACCCACCAAATAAACTCGATTTCACTGTTTCGGACTTCAATTACGGAATCTAACATTTCCGTGCCTTCAACTAATGAAGATCTATATAACTGCAACTGTTCTTTAATACTCCATTGCCAAAGATCGATTCTTTTGTAAAGATTATATTTTACAAACTTGTCTTGTTGAATGTATTCCCTATTTTGAATCCAAAATTGGTTATAATCTAGATTTACCCAGGGTAAGTCGTTAACCCATTTGTTAGACACTCGGTCTTTAAACTGGTTCACGTAGCGCTCTTCTTTTTCACCTGTGTTTTCAATTAAATATTTGAGTTCCGTTCCGTCGTAAATATTGGTGATTTTGAGCCCTATCTCCTTGGGGAGTAAACGAAATGTTCCATCTAATTTTATGGCATCAAAACTTACTCGAGTCGGATCAAACGGATCCCTGTTGGGGTACATCCCCATGGGTGCAAAATAGTATTTCCCATCAGGCTCACCATCGTCCTCCATAAAATCAATAAAAACGCTATCATTGTCAATGTCCCATTTTTCGTACTGTTTCTGATACATTTCAGTAACCCAATCAATTTGCTCAATGTAAACTTCAGTATAATCAATCATTTTGTCAATTTCCTCTCTTAAATTGACTAAATTTTCAATCCCATCCGCTCGATTATCTGACTCCCCTCCCTGTTGTTCTATTCCAAAGGAAACTGTTACACCAAACACTAAAATGACAAATTCTACAACTGACTTTTTCAGTCGGTCCCAAAAATCTCGAATATCGAAACGATCTCCTAAGGTTATTAATCTAAGAAACCAGTTGAGCTTTTCCTTTTCAATTCCTGAAGGTTTTTTAGCTTTTTTAAATTCTTTCTTAGATAGGTATCCGTCCTTATTGGTGTCTAATTCGTCAAAATCGTCTTCTATTGCCATTTATATAGTAAGCATAAATTCTTATTTAATGTAAAAGTATAAAAATTGAACAAATCTACTTTTTTAAATGAAAAGAGGTGCCTTGTTTGAGTTCTACTTTTCCTCAAAAGGGAGCTCAGGATCGAAAATTTCTTTGAGCAACGCAAAAAGTTCTTTTTCAAAAGTATTCAATACCTCGTCCCCGAGTCGCAAAAGATGCTTTTTTCTAATGTTTTCTTTCTGAGAAACAGCAAGGAACTCGTTATTAAAAGTCTTTAAGGGAATTACACCAGCAATAGCTTCCTCGTTAAAGTCGGTTTTTAAAACGTAAGCATAGAGTAAAACTTGAAATAAGGCACCTTTTTTTGGCATCGTACGGACCTCTTCCCAATTAGTAAAGGCTAAATCTGTTGCAGTAATATTTCCTGTTTTATAATCCACAAAGCGCAAGGTGCCGTTATAACGGTCTATACGATCTACGGTTCCTCTTAAGCAGATGTTTCTACCAATAGTTTTGACCGCTATGGATTTTAGAAACTCTTGTTCCAATCCAACAATTTGAATTCGATTTCCCTCTGCTACTTGTTTTTTTTCAGAACTTAAAAATTGTTGAAGTACGGCCTCCATTACTTGATAAATCAATAAATTTTTACCTGTTTTCTTCTCTTCGCTTTTTGTTCCAAATCTAAAATTAGTTGCTAATGTTTCTGGAAGTTTTTCCAACATTTGGTCATAATTAGATTCCCTCATGGTTGTCATGAGGTAGGGTTTATAGAGTTGTTCCAATACCTCATGCATGATTGTCCCTTTTTCCATTGCGCTAAGCTGCTCTTCGTAACCTTCTTTTACAGGCTGAATTTTTAGCATCCTTTGCTCGTAAAAGTGATACGGGTTTCGTATATATTGGCTGAGAGAGGAGGGTGAGAACCCCTCTAGTCCTACTTGTTCCAAATGCACAAGAATGGCATCTGTCTTTATCACTTTCTTTGGTTTGTGGTCTAATTTTGGGACGGGAATTACTACTTGCTTTAAAGCAAGGTGATGGGAAGGGTGTTTGAAATATTCCAGCTGTACCAAAAAGCGACTGCGTTCACCAGAAAAAAGACCTTCCGCAGCGGAGTTATAAAGTAGAAACACTTTTTTTGCACGTTGTAACAAACGGAAAAAATGGTAGGCATACAAATGATCTTGCTCAATAAAAGTGTTCATCCCAAACTTTTTTCTTACATCAAAAGGAATCCAAGAAAAGGGCGTCTTCCCAAAAGGTAAAATTCCTTCGTTAACATTGGTAATAATAACATTTTCAAAATCTAAAAGTCGGGTTTCTAAAAGTCCCATAATCTGGACTCCATTAAAAGCATCACCTGTAAAATCAAACTTTTTTTCACCAGCCAGGGTTTCAAAAATCATTTCAAAATCCCTAAGAGATTTGATAAACTGAAACTCTTGATGTCGCTCAGCAATCAATTCAAATAGGGTAAGAAAACTGTCACATACTTGAATCTGAAAAGATTCATTCTTTTTTTTGAGGTAGCGCTCTTTTAAAACATTTGTAATTTTTAATAGTCGTTGTATAAATGAAGTTACCGTTTCAAAAGGGCCAAAAACAAGAGCTTCAAACTCACCTTTAGCACCTAATTCTGTAGCGCTAATAAAATTCTGATTAAGGTTCTCCAACCAATTACCCAATTGTGACTTGGAATCCTGAAAAAATACTTGGGTGGCTTGAATTTGAAAAAATTCATACACTTGACGTTTAGGAAAACCAGAGTTACTTAGGCTTTTTTGTAAATCGAAATAGTGTTTAAAAAATCCGAAAAGGGCCGTATCCTTTAATGGATATCCCATGGTAACATTCCAGGACAGTAATTTTTCTGGCAAGACCGAAAGGGTAGGAAGCAATAGATTTTCGTCTCCCAAAACCACCACAGTAGAACCATTGGGGTTTTCTTCATCCAATTCTTTTGCAATCTGAATTGCAATTTTTGCTTGGATGCTGTTTTTTGCAGCACTAATTATTTCGAATTCTTTGGGTTTTGAAAACCAATCTGTAAACTCGGGGTCAGCTTCTTTTTTTAGGACCTTCCAATCTTTTTGATAAGTTCTTATATAATGTCCTGCACTGTGATAAGCATCTTGGTAAAAAGTTTGATCCAAATCCCAAATAATTTCTGCTTTACCCTCGGCTAGAAGTTCTTGAATTATTGTTTCCTCTGCTTTAGTCAATGCATTAAACCCCACAAAAAAATGTTTCGACTGTTCTTGTTGGGTGTAAAAAGTTAAGTTTTGTACTGCCTCTCTCAGACGTAAGCCGGAATAACCGCTACCCCTTTGAAGTAACTTCTTATATAGTTTCTTGTAATAAAGCGAATACCGCTCCTGGATTTTATAGTGTCGTTTACTTAAATCTCCTTTATGCGGGTCACCCCACTTTTCAATATCGCTCAGAGCAGTCATAAAGCCAAAAAGTTCTGTTGCATTGACTAATTGGGCATCGATTTCATTAAACTCCTCCAGCAGGGTGGCTCCCCAACCGAAAAATTGGTGAAATGACTCTATCTCCTCTCTTGGTGTTTGCTCTTTATAAACCTCATACATTGCATACAACAGATCAACTTTAGATGAGAGTTGGACTCCTGAAAGTTCTTCTATAAATTGGGAAATGCTAATAATTTCTGGAGCTAGTAAAGGGGTCTCGATCGTTCTTTTTAATGCTTCTTTTAAAAAATTTGTAGCTCGGTTACTAGGAACTATAACCTTTACCTGATTCCCCTCACTATGGGCGAAAACAATTTTTTTTGCGACCTCATCCAAAAAAGTTTGCATCTCTAAATGTAAAAAATCAGGTCAAGCTAAAGAGATTTATTTTAAATTAAATTATAACACTATTTATAAATTTCAAATGCTACTCTGCGGTTGTTGCGTCTTCAAGAAGCAGTTCTATTAGATTCGGCAGGACGAGTTTCACCGAATCCTTTTGCAGAAATTCGAGAAGGTGCTAAGCCCTTATCAATCAAATAGCGCATGACTGCGTTTACTCTTCTTTCCGATAGGGCTTGATTGAAAGGGACTTGTCCTGAAGAATCTGTATGCCCTTCCACAACAACCCTATAACTAGAATGACTTTGAAGGATGTTAAACACTTCATCTAAAATTTTGTGATTTATTTTATTTAATTCTGAATCATTAGCGGCAAAGTAGATGATTTTTCCAATCTCTTGGAGTCGTTCAATAATCTGTTGGGTAATCTTTAGGCAGCCCTTGTTTTCAACTGTTCCTGCTTCCTCTGGACATTGATCTTCTCGGTCTTGGACTCCGTCGTTATCAGTATCAGGACATCCTTTAAAGGCGAGGATTCCTGGGTTATCTGGGCACTCATCTTCAGCATCTCGAACACCATCCCCATCAGTATCGGGACATCCTTTAAATTCAATAAGTCCTGAAAGTTGTGGACACCTATCTTCAGCATCTTGAATACCATCACCATCGGTATCAGGGCAGCCCTTAAAAAGAATAATTCCAGGAACTTCTGGACATAGGTCTTCTTTATCCCGAATGCCATCGCCATCAGTATCTTTTACCCCACTAAAAAGGACAGCGATACCTAACAGGTGTTGGAAATGTTTGACCGTGGTTGTTTCTCCAGAATTTTTATACAGCGTTTCCAAGTTAAGGGCTGTTTTTCTTTTACGCCCCAGCCAAACTTCTATTCCAAATCCTACATTGAAATATCCTCCAACTTGAGTATCAAAAATGGAGTATCCCCCACCCACTTCTAGAAAAGGCATTAACGTTTCGCCTTTCAATAGGGTATTTAAATTATATGATATAATCCCATCAACATTATAATAATTATCTGAGGCAGGAATAGGGCCATATTGTTGGATAAAATTATAACTAAAACGGGTGCCTAAAGAAAAACCAGCTCCGACGTAATTCTTTACCCCAATATACGGGGAATACGGAGTTATGTTCCAATGATCTATATTTAAAAAGTCTTCAAAAAGAGCTCCCGAACCAACAGCAGCAGTAGGAAAAGTATCCACGGCATTGATTCCAAAAAAAAGCTGCCAAGGTTCAGCCTTATTCTGTGCTTTAACTGAGGTAAGTAGTAAAATAACAACAGTTGTTACTACAACTTTAATCTCTTTATCCAAAAGAGAAAAACATTTCGATAAGGGTAACATGAATTATTAGATTTGGGGTTATTCATAAAATATACTTAAATATAAACAAAATATTTTACAAAGGATTCACCTCATGAATTTGAATTTCTGGATAGAGATAGACTAAGTAGCTGTTTACTTGTTTATAACCCAGTTCTTTGATAATCTGCGTATAATTCAAAAGCTGATCTTCGTCTGCTTTTTTTGGAATCCCAGTTTTATAATCTAAAACAGTCGCTACCCCTAAACTGGAAAAATTAATTCGATCGGGCCTCAGGGTTGGCCCATTGGGTACAAGAAGGTCTTGCTCACAAAGAATTCGGTCTTGTCCGTCAAATAAAGGTGCTAAATTCGGGTGTTGTGTTACTTGCTTTAATTTTTCTTCTACTTCACTTTTTATTGCTTTAGAGAAGAGTTTTTGCTCCATTGCTTCTTTAACCACCCTAGGTATGTGGTTTGCAGTAGTCACTTTTGCCAAAAGCTTGTGTAGCAATACTCCTCTGGATTTGGCCGCCTCAGAAACTTTTGTATTACGAACGGTTTCTACAATTCTTTTTTTCCATGCGTGCCCAAGGGGCAATTCAAGAGCGAACTGTTCTTGGTTTTGGTTGAAATGAAATTGACTTTCTCTCTTTTTAGAATGAAATACACCCTGTTCAAAAGGTGTTTTTGCCTCCAGCTTTTTACCTTGCATTTCGACATGGGAATGAAACAAGTGTGCATAGGTTGACTTACCTGAATCTACTTCTTGGGTAATGACATATAAAACCGCTACCGCTCTAGTGAGTGCAACGTAAAGGACATTGAACGCATCCAAATGTTGCCCCAACCGATGTGAATCATAAAGTTTTTCAGCCTGGATTCCACATTGCAGCAGTTCTTTAGAAAAATTTATCCATCCCCATTGAATACTTTCTAAAGGTCCTTCCTTAAAGGGATACCACACCTTTTCGGTAACTCCTGGACTTAAAGGGGTGTCCATAAAGGGCAAAATAACCACAGGAAATTCTAACCCCTTGGCTTGGTGAATGGTCATCAATTGGATAGCGTCCAGTGCTTCGGGTAGCACAATGCGCAATTGCTCACCTTGATGTTTCCAATAATTTAAGTACTGTGCGGTAGTAGTTGAATGGGTTTTTGAAAATTCAAATACATCTTCCAATAAAGAATGGACGTACGCATCTTTTATGTCTAGTGAAGGTAGGCTAAACAGCACATATTCTAGTGCCTCAGAAACAGGTAATGAAGAAATCCGTTTTAAATTCAATTCAAACTGGAATCGCTCCCTTAAATGACTTAAAAAAACCGCTGACTTTTTATGTAAAATTTCTTTAGCAAATTCGTGATACTCCTCGATGGGTTGGTCCTCGAGTTCCCAAAGAACATCTAAAATTATTTTGTGAAATTCTGGGGCATGAGGGCGAAGAGTAAGTTGTAAAATAGCGATAAGTAATTGAACTTTTTTGGATTGGGATACTTGAAGGGATTCTGAGGAAACCAAATCATACCCTTCTTGGATCAATGCTGTTCCTATTGCTGCCGCTTGGGTTTTTTTACGTACTAAAATTGCGATGTCATTTTGGCCGTATCCTTTTTTCAAGATGGTCTCAAGCGCAGTAAGCGTTTTGGCTACATAGAGAGGTGTCGTTTCTTCTTTTGTACCCCCTCTGGGAATGGCTTCAATACAAACATAGCCCCCTTCTTTTTGTGGATGCTGTTGGCTCCCTTCACCATATATTTTTTGATATTCTAATTTTTCAAAATGCTTTGCATGCATTTGAAAAAAAGCATTGTTAAAATCCACAATTTCTTTCCCGGACCTAAAATTATGTTCCAAAGGGAAGCAGTTTGCTTCGATTTGGAAAGGATTTTGAGTTTGATTGATCAACTCAATATATTGTTCCATGTTCCCTCCTCTCCATCGATAGATTGCCTGCTTCAAATCTCCAACCAAAAGTAACGATCCACTTGAACCCATTTGACGTTCATTTTCTAATGCATCACCGATTAGGGGAATTAAATTCGACCATTGCAAACTAGAAGTATCCTGAAATTCGTCTAAAAAATAGTGCTGATAGCGGGCCCCGAGTCGTTCAAAAATAAAAGGTGCGGATTCTTCTTGAACCAGTTGACTTATTTTTTTGTTGAATTCTCCAAGTAAGCGAACTTCTTTATCATTTTGAATTTGATTTAGGCGTTGTTCCATCAATTGGAGTAAGGTTCTCGGAGTCCAAGACTTTAGTGTACGCTGAATCAGTAGGTACTGCCCTACCGCTTTTTTTATCTTATAAAAATAGGATCGTAATTCGGGTTGAATTTCGTCAATCAATGCTTTTTTTGAAGGGATTAAGGTTTTATTGTACAGAGGTTTTTCACCATTTAAAGCAGCTTCAAGTTGATTTTCATAAAGCTTTGTAAAAGCTTCTGCCAAAACATTTTCAAAGTGTTTATGCATCAGTTTTAATTTGAAGTCCTCTGCTTCTAATCCCTTTTGGGTTAAAAAAGTTAGTGCCTTAGTAGCATACTGTAATGCTTCCTTTTTAGTGTTTTCTAAAGTGTTTTTTAAGAGTTTTTTATCTTCTTGTAACTCTTCTAAGGTTTTATTTTTTATGTCGGCTATCGGTTCTCGATCATTCTCACTAAGAAGCATCGAGATAAACTCTGACAAGTCTTTTTGGACATCCCAATCTTTCTCAGACTTGATTTTATTTAGGCTGAATAACAACAGTAAATCAGAAATCACTTCCTCTTTACCCACTTGGGCAATTATAGAATCAATCGTTTCTTCAAATAAATCAGTTGGGTCCAAAACAACCTCAAAGCCATAAGGCAATTGAAAATCTCTGGCAAAAGTACGGACCAGTCTGTGGGTAAAAGTATCGAGTGTGATCACGTCAAAACTCCCGTACTCTAGAAGGAGCTTGCGTAGCATCTGACCAGATCGAAAGGCGAGCTCCTCATCAGAAATTGACAAGGTATTACAAAGGCTGGTAGCCATATGTACCTCTTTAGAAGGAGGTTGAGAAAGCGAGACCAGCGTTTCTAAAATTCGTGCCTTCATCTCATGCACCGCTTTGTTGGTAAAGGTCAAGGCAAGCATACTCCTAAAAGGCTTTGTGGTTTCTTGACTCAGTAAGATTTTTAGGTATTCCAAGACCAGCGTATGGGTTTTTCCAGACCCAGCTGAGGCATTGATGATATGAAAGTTGGTCGTACTCAAAATGTTAAAAAATCAATTTAAATGTAAGGCTTTTGATAACTTAGGCTTTCATTGACAAAAGAAATTTTAATTTTGCTTAAACTTAAAAAATTTAATTATGGCTTTTGAACTACCTTCTTTATCCTATGCCTATGACGCATTGGAACCGCATATTGATGCACGTACGATGGAAATCCATCACAGCAAGCACCACAATGGATATACTACCAATCTGAACAACGCGATTGCTGACTCTCCCTTAGCAGACCAGTCCATTGAAGAGCTTCTCTCCGGGCTCGATTTAGAAAATAAAGCGGTCCGCAATAACGGAGGAGGCTTTTACAATCACCGTTTGTTCTGGCAAGTCATGTCTCCCAACGGTGGCGGGACACCTAGCGGAGCTTTGGCAGAAGCTATGGACAGCGCTTTTGGTTCTTTTGAGGAATTTAAAACTGCTTTTTCAAAGGCTGCGGCAACTCAATTCGGTTCGGGATGGGCCTGGCTTTGTGTGCACAAGGGTGGCTCGGTAGAGGTTTGTGGGACGGCCAATCAAGACAATCCCTTAATGCCTGGAATAGGTTGTGAGGGAACCCCTATTTTGGGAATTGATGTTTGGGAACATGCCTACTATTTGAACTACCAAAACAGACGCCCAGATTATATCAATGCCTTTTTTAATGTTATTGACTGGCATAAAGTAAGTGAACTGTACACTGCTGGAGTTTAAATTTTACAAATAAAAAAAGGCGATTCTCAAACTTAGAATCGCCTTTTTTACTTTTTTGAATCCTGCCACTTCCTCATGCAGGTTTTTTTTAATAAGCCCTCTTGTTGTTCTTCTCAACAAAATTGATAAACGCTTTGTTCACCACCCGACAACCTCCTGGAGTAGGATAATTCCCCGTAAAATACCAATCCCCTAAGTTTTTAGGGCAGGCTTTGTGCAGTCCTTCAACCGTTTGAAAAATCACTTCAACCTCAGCCTTGATCTTATCGGATTTTAGCATCTCAGCAATTTTATTTGAAATTTCTATGGCGCTAAAGGGCTCGTAAAGGGCTTGGACATAATTTGGAGGCATCTCCACTTGTTCTTCGATGCTTTTTAGACAATTTTGATAAATCTTTTGAATTGTTTGTTCCTTGGTTCCTAGGTCCTCGTGAAGTGCCAAAGCGGCGCGAAAAGCGATAAATTCTTCCAACTTTGCCATGTCAATTCCATAGCAATCGGGATAGCGTATTTGCGGTGCGCTGGAAACCACAATAATTTTTTTAGGTCCCAAACGGTCTAACATCCGTAAAATACTTTTTTGCAATGTGGTTCCCCTCACGATGCTGTCGTCTATGATCACCAGATTATCGGTATCGTGTACCACACCGTAGGTGATATCGTACACGTGCGCTACAAGGTCGTCTCGATCACTATCTTCCGTGATAAAAGTTCTCAATTTTGCGTCTTTGATCGCAATTTTTTCTATCCGGGGTTTGAGATTGAGCATTTTTGTTACGGCCTTTAAATCAGGGGTTTGGGTCTTGGTCAATTCCTCCGTGAGCAAGGCTCTAACGTGATCTTGAACAGCTCCTATCATCCCGTAAAAACTAGTTTCTGCGGTGTTGGGAATAAATGAAAAAACCGTGTTCTCTAAATCTCCTTTTATCGATTGATGGACGAGTGGAAAAAGTGCTTTTCCTAGGTCTTTGCGTTCTTGATAAATCTCCGAATCTCCACCTCTTGAAAAATATATTCGTTCAAAAGAACACGCTCTTTTGGTTTGGGGTTCTAGAATTTTTTTGATTCTTGTTTCTCCTCCCTTTTTCGTAATCAAAGCATGACCCGGCTCAAGTTCTTCAATCTTCTCATAGGCAATGTTAAAAACCGTTTGAATGGCTGGACGTTCCGAGGCAACCACTACAATTTCATCATCGGAATAATAATAAACAGGACGTATTCCCACAGGGTCTCTCAATACAAATGAGTCTCCATGACCTAACAAACCGGCCATGGCGTAACCTCCATCCCAGTTTTTTGAAGCTTTACGCAAAATTTTTGAGAGTTTCAATCGCTCTGCAATCAATGGAGAGGCCTCTGCTTTGGTGTATCCTTCGTGGCGAAGGTTTTTATAGATTTTTGCAACGGCATCATCTAAAAAGTGTCCTATTTTTTCCATGACAGTGACCGTATCCGCGCGTTCTTTGGGATGCTGTCCCAAATCTACTAGGTTGTCGAAAAGCTGGTTGACGTTGGTCAAATTAAAATTTCCAGCTACAATTAAATTCCGATGCATCCAATTGTTTTGTCGTAAGAAGGGATGAACACTCTCAATACTGTTTTTCCCAAACGTTCCGTA
>CENJ01035878.1_pt1 | contig 13372 bp, 8 predicted proteins | sample 356161 | NCBI WGS metagenome assembly CENJ01 (sample SAMEA2619531, study PRJEB7988) | marine metagenome | biome: marine biome (ENVO:00000447); feature: surface water layer (ENVO:00002042); material: "saline water (ENVO:00002010), including plankton (ENVO:xxxxxxxx)" | depth 5 m
GATCTAAAAGAAACAATAAAGATGAGAAAGGAATTTATGGGAAAAGCTTCAAAGCTTACTAATGTTTCCTTTAATGCAATCAGTGCTGCAGAATATATAATTAATAAGATACAAGAAGAACAAAAGCAAATTGAATTAGGAAATAAAATTTTTAATGTACACATAGCTACAAAGCAAATTTGGGCTTTAAATAATGCTATGAAACTAGTGGAAAGAGGTCAGCAAACACTTGATCAAATAGAAAATGGACATATGTCTCCATTTGATGATTTAACTTTTTTATAAATTAGTAAAATTCACTTCCTTTGTTTATATAAGCACAATTCTCACAGTGAGGAGTTATTTCAGGAATTGTATTACTATCTAAGGTTAGTTTCATATCATTAATTTTATTTTGAACCCAAGAGGTATCAGTTTCATAATCTACCAAGGTGATATCAAATTCCATATTAGAATTAAATTTTTCTTTAGTTTTAACACCATTACAAACCATGAAGTAAGATGTAGATGAAACATTAAAATTCATTTTTCTTAAAATATAAACATAAATATCCATCTGTATTTTATATCCTTGATGATATTGACTTTTTAAATAATATTCTTTTTCAACTTCTGCAGTAGTAGATTGAGCTTTATAATCAGCTACAACAAGTTCTTCGGTATCAAGATTATACCAAATATCATCAACACCACCTTGAATTTTTAAATTTGTATCTTCATCAATATAAGATATTCCTCCTGACAAAGAGTTTCTCCATTTATCTATATCTTCATGTTTGAATGGAATAAAATTTAAATTATATTCTTTAAAAATTGGATGTGGCTCTCCCTTTTTACGGAAAGTATCAAATTCTTTTTTTAATAAATCATCAACAGTTGTATTTAATGACCATCCAGGCATACTTGGTTCTTGTAAGCCTTTTACTCTGTCTAAATAAAAACATCTTTTGCAATCCAGAAAATTAGAAAATTTGGATCTACTAACTTTGAAAACTTCATTCTGCCCTGATTTATAAATTGATGTTTGTCTGGTTCTGATACCTTTGGCTTCTTGAAATTCACCTTTACTATTTCTCTTCAAACTTACCATTATTAACTTTTATTTTTGAACTCTGAGTTTATATTAAAAAAATTAAAAACTCGATGGTATTTTAATTTTAATTAGATGAATAATAAATATACTTTTATAGATCTTTTTGCTGGCTGTGGAGGGTTATCGCTTGGATTGGAACAAGCCGGCTTTCATCCTGTTTATGTGAATGAATTAAATAAAGATGCCATGGCAACTTATCTTGAGAATAGAAAAGAATACCCCCTACTTCACGATAAAAGATTTCACTCTTATGATATTTATGAATTAACAAAGAAAAAAAAACTTGAAGAATTAATAATAAATTTAAAAAAGGAATTCAATCTTAAAAAGGGAGATATATCACTTGTTGTTGGAGGACCTCCTTGCCAAGGCTACTCTGGTATAGGACATAGAAGAAATTACTTTGTTGAAAAAGAAAAAATACCGTCAAATTTTTTGTATAAAGAAATGATTAAAGTTATTAAACATCTGGAGCCTAAAGGTTTTATTTTTGAGAATGTAAGAGGTTTGTTAAATTCTAAATGGACTAAGGATGGTCAAAAAGGTGAAATTTTTAATGACATAAAAAAAGAGTTTTCTAAGTTAAAAAATTATTTTTTTGATTATCAATTAATTCAATGTAAGGATTATGGAGTCCCACAAAATAGACCAAGAGTGATTTTAGTAGGCATAAGAAATGATCAGAAATTTAAACCTATAAAAAATAAAATCGCCAGTGGTTTAATTCCAGATAAAACAAACGATTACCCAAACCCATTTGAGTTATTAGCAGATCTTATAGATAAAAATTATAAAGATAATTTTATTACTACTAAATATAAAAACTCACCAAAAACACATATTCAAAAAAAATTACGAACAAGAAAAGGTAAAAACTCACTTTTAGAAAAAGGTGATAAGTTATCTGAACAAGAATACAGCAATCACTCAAATAATATTATCAAAAAATTTCAATATATGATTGATCATAAAGGCAAGATACCGTCTAGTATGAAAACTAAAAAATTTGCACAACGAGTTTTACCTAAATTTTGGGATTCCAAAGGTCCCAATATTACTGCAACATCTTTGCCTGATGACTATGTTCATTTTTCTCAACCAAGGTCACTTACTGTAAGAGAATGGGCAAGATTACAAATGTTTCCTGATTGGTATGTTTTTAAAGGTAAAAGAACAACTGGAGGGACAAGAAGAGCTGGTAACCCTCTAATAGGTGAATGGGAAAGAGAGGTGCCAAAATATACACAAATTGGCAATGCAGTACCCGTAGAGTTAGCACGTAGAATAGGATACAATATTATAAAAATATTAAAAAAATAATATGAATTTAGTAGAGCAATATAGAGATGAGTCATTAAAATTTTTATTTGCTAACAATTCATTTAAATCAAATTTTAATCGTTGGAAAAAACCAATTATTAAAAATATTGGAAAAATTAAACTAGATAGTGATAAGTTGTTAATACTAGGTGATAATCTTAGTAAAATATTTTTAACAACATCTCAATCTGGAAGATCACAAAAAACACTTTCAAATGCAGGATATCATTGGGAGAGTTTAATTTGCTGGTATCTAAATTTATGTTTAGTTGGAAGTAATTCTGTTGTTATCAGAAATATAAAAGATTTATGTCCACAAGTAATAAATGATTGTATGAGCGTTAGATATGGGACGACCACAACTAATACTGAATCTGATCTTGTTGGAATAACTTTTCCAAAAAGTAACATTAAGGTAATGAAAAGTTTTAAAGTTAAAGATTTGAATCAAATTATAAAAAAAAACTTGAACAAAATTGAGATTTGTAACATTCAATGTAAAACTAATTGGAATGATAATGCTCAAATTCCAATGTTATGGGATATTGTTTACTCATCAAAAGGTTTTAAATCAAAGAATATTCAAATTGGAAAGAATGGCTATACGCTTGATGATCTAAGAAATTTTACTTACGCATTTGTCACTCAACCTTCACAAAAAGATCTTAGAAAATTCAAAACAGATTCGATGCCAGTGTTAAGGGTTAACAATTTAAGTGGAGGAAATTATTGGGGACATAAATCTGTAAATGGAGTAGCTTTATCTATTAAAGAAATATTCTCCCAAAATTTTAATTATGGAGTCAAATCCAAGAGTATTAGAAATGATTTAAAAAAAGAAGTTACAAATTATAAAAATTTCTTGAAAAGATTTAATTTAATAAATGATTAAAACAATTAATTAAAATATCCCATTTTTTTATTTTCAATTGTCCCACAAAGCATAGCTCTATCTAAATAACTATTAAAAGCCTCACACGATGTCTCAGGAACTAATCCACAGTTATGACATGATGCTAAATTTAAAGAACCTGGGCCTTGACCACCTCTATCAGATACTTCCATGCAAACTGGATCAACAGAGCACCACATAGATGTTTCTAATGCTTTTTCTAAAACCTTTTCAAGAAATTTTGGATTACCCATTCTTACTAATCCGCCCATTGTCCCCTCACTATCGCCTGCAGATGTATATATTAATACTGAAGCCATTGGATAACTATTATCATTTGAACAATATATTCTTTCTTGTAGTGATGCAGCACCATACCCACATTCAAAAATTAAAGTGTTAATCATTATGTGTGAGAAAGTATGTAATAACATATATCTAGCATTTGCCTTCAACGGATCTAAAGCAATACTTCTTTCAAAATTTAAAAATTTCTCTATTCTTGATTTAATTTCACTATTATTTTCAAACTTTTGAACAAGTTCCTCTTTGAAATTAAAAAATATCCCCTCCCCACTAACTTGTATAGCTGGTAACCATGAATTAAGTGGATCTGGTTGCTCTCTCCACAAATTTTCTTTAAGTTGTCTTCTAGTTAAATCAGTATCAGTATTTAATCGGGTAAAACCATACAAAGCTTTTGTCTCAGTTAATTTTTTTACGAGGGTAATTTTTTCAAAATTATTTTTAATAATATCTGAATACTGATTAATATCTAAAATATCTGTAATTATTTCTTTAAAATTATATTTTTTATTAAAAAGTTCATACTCAGGTCTACGAAACTCAATTTCATTTTTTTCTTCTTCAATTTCATCTTTTTGTTCGTTTCGCTTATAATAAACTTCTATTGCTCTTAGAATATCTTCATCAGAAAAATTTTGGTATAGTTTTTTTAAACGTGAGCTTTTTCTAAATAAATTAAGATCAATTTCTTCGCCAAGATCGTTTTTAGCATCAATTAATGTTATAGTGGGTAATTCATTAAAGTAATCTAAAATAGTAGATAGTACATCATTTAATTCTTCAGGAACATATATTGATGTTTCTATTTTAGAAAAATAAATATTTGAAGATGACCTTAAAGATCCTATTATATGATTATCACAATCGCTTATTTGATCCTCACCATTCCAAATATTTTTACCATTACAAAGATAATCATTTTCTGAGTTATCAAGAGTTTCACTAAGAATGGTTTCATATTTACTCGTTTGTTGATTTTTTTTACCAGTCAATACTCCGACTAAAGATCTATCACTAACATTGCAATTTTCACACCTTACAGTCATTCCTAACAGACCTTGCCTACCTTTAGAAATTAATCTAAGGTTGTTACCATCACATTGTGGTTGAGATGATCTATGAACCCATTCATTCCATGGAAAATCTTGAATATGCCCCGCATCACAAACAACTACAATTGGCACTTGGATCATTGAAACATTAAAATTATTTGATGTATTTCTTCTTTTGGATGTGCATTCAGAGCATACTACTAACCCTGGTTTGCTAGAGCTGACTTTTTTTAATTTACGACAGTAATTACAAAAATGCCATCTTGGAAAGCGTAAAAATGGAATCTTAAGGTAAGTATTTTTATCTTGATCTGAAAAACTGCTTAAAGGAGTTCTATAATCTGGGGGATATCTAAAATGATTTACAGCTAATTGTTTTTCGAGCCTGTGTTCATTAAATTTATACTCGTGTATACCTTCAGTTAAAGCACCATTTGGTTTTTTAAACCAGTGATCTAAACCTGCAGTAATAATCCCTTCTCCATCTTTAGATACGTATAGAGCGCCTACACCAAACGGAGTAATTAGTTGACCTCTTCTAATTGGTGTATCACCCATTATCTTCTAATTCTCTATCATTTTGGGTCATGTATTGAGTTGTAATATTCGCAATACATTCTTTATCAATATTTCTCATCGTATTTGGAGTTTCCCAAGAATAACTATCAAATTCTTTATCAATATAAGATCCTGCTTGATATATTAATCCCTCACTACTCTCTCCATATTCTTTTTTATAATTATCATGCTCCCATATTTTCCATTCATTTAAAATTTTACTAAAAATTTTTTCAAAATTTATTTTTTCATTTTTATCTATATTTTCTATTCTAGATTTTATAATTTCGTAAAAATCATTTATTAAATTTTCTGGGACTGGGGTTGGAGTCATAGTAATATTTTTATTTCCAAAAGATCTTACATATGCAACAAGTATTCCATGCAATGCCCTCTTCAAAACAGGATATGCAAATGGTGTAACACTCATTGGCTCAACTTGAGCATATAGTTTTTGATGATAGGACTTAAATTTTTCAAAATGAGACTTATCTCGAGGTCTCATATATCCATAAAGTGTACAAACTATTCCTGGTCTTTCTTGCCAATTTCTACCTATCCTTCCTGATACCTGAATATATGAAGATGTAGTTTTTGGTTGTCCTAAAATTGTTAATAAGGATAATCTGTCAATATCAATACCTACTTCAATTATATTAGAAGCTAAACAAATATCTATGGGATAATTCTTTTTATCTGGATCAACAGAAATTTCTAACTTATCTATTGAGTTTGGTATTTTTTCACTACTTATACGACTTGTTAATTCAAGAACATTATTTATTGTTCTTATATTTTTATAATCATCTCCATATCTTTTCCTTAGATCTTTAATTCTTTCTTTAATGTCAACCTGAATCAAAGTTGTTGTATTACCCAGTTCTCTTAAACTGCCAAAAAAGTTCATTAAGGTAAACCATGGATCTTGATCTTCCTTTTTTAATTTAGTTACTGAATATAAGAGTCTTGAATAAATCCTTACTTGTGCAGTTTGTTGAGATTTATAATTAGGAGTAAGTAAGCCTATATATTTCTTTGGATTTTTATATTTCTCTGAGTCTTCTTCTTTTTTATAACTTGCAAAGAAATTATCGGCGATATCCAAACCAAGAGGTGGAAATAACCTTACTTGATTTCTATTATATAAATCTTTTACCTGCCTTTCATAACTTCTAATTGTAGCTGTTGAGCAAATAATTTTGGGTTTGATAGCTTCATTGTTTCTGTTCTCTGTGCACAATTCTTCAATAACAACTTCATATAAGCCACACATTGATCCTAGAGGACCAGTAATTAAATGTAATTCATCTTGTAAAATTAATGATGGAGGTGAGTTTATTCTTTCTCCATCTTCATTTAATCCGAATAATAATTTAGATTTCGGCTCCCAAGTTAATTGTGCAAATTTATCAACTGTGCCTATTAATATAGTAGGTCTTTTTTCATAGACATCTTCATCTACAACATAAATCGGAAGTGTAGAATTAAAAGTACAATCTCGATTTCTACATTTAAATACAACACAATTATTATTTGAATTCAAACCAATTACTTTTGGTGCTGATCGCTTATTAAAGTTATATTTTTTTTCTTTATTTGAAACCTGACCAATTTCTGCTGAACACCAAGGGCATTTAGTTATTAAGAAATTATAAACTGCCTTTTTATTATTACCTGTCATAAGCCATGTGTAATAATTAATTGCACCAGGGTTTGTATCAGTTCCCTTATTTCGGTTAGGTGTAGAAGCTTGACCTAACCAAACACCAATTGAAAATCTTTTTTCTCCAAGTATATTGATTTCTCTTTCTCTAATTTTTTCCATTGCACAAATAAGACTTGCAGCTCTTGTGAATTGTTGGGCTGTTAAAAGTCTTAGTGTGTATCTCATTATAACCTGTACACCATCATCATCTTTGTTAATTAATCTTCTATAAAAAGATGTAAAAGCTGATAACGCTAAATAAGCTTCTGTTTTTCCACCACCAGTTGGAAAAAAGATTAATTCAACATCATTGCGATATTCATCTTTAATATCAACCGATGACTTAAGGCTTGATAATAGAAATGCTATTTGAAATGGTCTCCAATTGCCTTTTCGTTCACTTGTTAAATTGATATCTGGTTCTTTGTATTCATCAGGAAAATAAACAGTGTGTTTTTCATCATCCCAGTAAGCTTGTCTTTTAGGAATTGATGATCTAATTTGTTGAGTGAGTATTGCTTCATTAGTTAATTGAAATGCTTTTAAGGCATTATGATCATTTTTAATAAATTCTATACCATCATTCATTCTATTTAGTGCTGTCTCACATTTCTTTAGATTATCTTCAGCGGCTTTTTTGTATTCTTCAGCCAGTAATTTAATTTCATTTTTTCTATCATTGATCCATTCATTATAAGATGATGTAATATTAGTTAGTAGCTCTTCCCAATTTGAATTTTCTAACCCTGCTAAAATTTTCATAGGTGTTTTTAATTCTTCTTTTTTATTTTTAATTTTAATATCTGGGGTAATATTAGGAGAATCGTAAATAGGTAAACATGTAGCTTCTATATATGCGCAGTTTGCATTTGTATTAGGCCAATTTGCAGCACAACCATGACCAATAGCAAATGTTTGATTATTTCTATAGATTAAATCTAAAACTTTTTCTTCTTCATCTATTAATAGTTTTTCATAATCACTTTTAGGATACGGATAAAAATTATTCTGCTCAACAGAATTAGTATCTATAATTTTTACTTTAAAGCCAGATTGAAAAAGGCACTTTTCGTTTATTGGATTGTCATTGTCAGTTTTATTAATAAGTGTTGCAGTTATGAGCTTATACTCCCCAATAGGTCTTACAAGGAGCTTAATATCTAAGTTTAAATTATTGGAACTGTTATAATATTTTTCAAGCTTACTATAATTTCTTTCTTTTATATTATTAATTTCGCTGGCATTAAATTCATATTTGAAAATATAATCATTTCTAACATACCAAGATTTTGAACTTTCTTTTTTTCCTTCAACGTAAATATCTTTCTTAGAATATATCCCACATGGCTGATCAGGACTTTCTACAACAATTTTATGATTATCTTCTAATTTACAAAAAAAACTAATACCAAGACAACTTTGAAATCTAGTATTTGCACCTGATAAGTCAAATTCTATGTCAGAATTTTCTCCAGAAGATCCTTTTCTAGACTGTATATTATTTAATTCTTTTATAGCATTAGCTGAAACGGGATTATGATCATCTGCTTCATTAGGAATTGCAAAATTATCTATTTGATCATTATTTTTTATTTCATTATCTGAAGTTTCGTTATGATTTACTGGATATAGGACACCACACCCATATTTATTTAAAGGCGTCTCTGAAGTTAAGATCTCTTGTTTATTTACAACATCATAATAAGGATTGGAGATATTATTTATTTCATCTTTTGAAAATTGCAGATCTTTTGATACGTCTATACCTTTTCCTTCTGGCTCCATTATTAATTCTGGACCAAAAACTTCACTTATAAGTGACTTTAACATAAAATCTCTTGATTTACTAAAATCTACCATTCAAATAATATCAATTTTTTTTCTCACATCTTTATGAAACAATAATACCAATTTATCAATACATCTTGTGATACCAGTAAATAAGATGGAACGATCTTGATGATCATCAAGTTTATTAATATCTGTAATTATAACAACTTTTTTTTCTAATCCTTTAAATTTTCTAATAGTTGTTTTTAGACAGTCGATTTGTAATAATATATCAAGTTTGTTTGTTTTAACAAAATTAATATCTTTTAAATCTGTAAGGCAGGAAGTCTCATCAGTCATCATTGTTAAAATAACAATATCTGTTGATTTAAACTCTTGGTTTAATAATTTAATTATTGTTTCCTTAAGTTTAATTAATTGGTCAATGTTATTATTGTAAGGTAAAATTTCAGGTCTAGATATTTTGTTTTCTCTTAAATATCTTTTATCATAAGGATCCTTACCAAATTTACAAAAAGCATTAGCTATATCTATAACATCTGGTGAATTTCGACAGTTTTCAATTAACGGTAAATTTGTAGGTCTATAAATTTCTATAAAATCATTAAATTCACGTCTATTTTCAAAATTTTGAATATTTTGAAAAAAGAAATCACCAAATATATAAAAATCTGTTTCATCTATTCCTTTGTTAAGAAATTTATCAATAATAGAAACATAAATATCATTCATTATTATGTCCTGTCCCTCATCAATTATTAAATTCTGAAACATTCCTGACATAAATTTGTATTGCCCACGATCTAATCTTTCAAGCGCTCTTAGAGGAAGGTTTTCAAATTTCTCTTTTGATGCTTGATCATTCCACTCTCTCTCTGCATTAATTTCAAGTAAAAGTTTATTCATCGTATAAAAATGAATTTTTCTGCCAAATTTAGCATTAATAGCTAAAAAAACACTTTTATAAAAGTCACCTAACATTTTATTGTAACACAAAAATAAGACTGTTTTATTTTGGGCTGCTAACCTCTTAGCATGCTCGATGGCAATAAGTGTTTTTCCTGTTCCAGGTGGACCCTGAATTACACATTTTTTATTCACTGCAAATAAATCAAGAACTCTTCTTTGTTGCACAGTAAAAGCTTTATCTAATTCTTCATCTAATTCGCTGTCTCTAATTTTTGAATTATTTTTAAATGTAATTTTTTTCCTTAGATCTTTTAATAGCTCAATATGATTTCTATTTGGACTATCTTCACTAATTTTAATTTTATTATAGTTATCTCCCCAAGCTTCTATTAAAACTTTTTCAAATAAATTCATAAAATCATCATGCTCAGAAGAAATTATTTGAGATGAATTTATATATTCATATCTTTTCCATGATATATTTGATTTTTGTTCTAAATCACCACTCGTAAAGACTACAACATCCCAAAAAAGAACTTCCTTAAGTATCTGATATTTATTTTTAAAATATTCATATAAACTTATTCTATTATCTCTAGCTTGTTTAAAAGGACTTTTTTTAGTTGGTACATCTCTTCCTAAATACCAATTGCCTGTTTCTGGTTCAAAATCTATAGATTTGTGATCCTTTACTTCGACTACTAATACGCCTTTTCCAGGTATGATAATTATAAAATCAATTTCACCCATAAATTGAGTATGATGATGATGTAATTCTTGAGAATGATAAATTATCCAATCTCTTGTATGTTCGTATTCTTTAAATTTTTTATAAAGTTTAAATTCCCCTTTACTTTTAAAGTCTGCTTCTTTTAGATTATTTGGAAAGAATTCAATCATCAATAATATCTTTTGCTTTAATAGGAATATCAGTTTGTGATCTCCATTGAAGCTTATCTCGGTTTGAAATTTTTAATACCCTATAAACACTAATACTAGCATTTGTATCTTGTAATTTAAATTCTTGATAACCATTTTGCTCAAGTAGAGATAAATCACTTCCTTGTATCAAATTTAATATTTTTTTTCTTACAATACTTCCAGCAGATATATGTTTTCGATTAATTTCAGACATTGCAATTATATATTTTTGAAAATTTTTATCCTTTCCAAATATTTCTTCTAACACTATTTTAAATTCATTATCATCTCTTGGTTTGATAGCCTCTTCTCTTAACCATCCACGAAGTTTTGATCTATTTAAATTTATACCTTTGTCATTAAGTGAAGCCATAAATTTATTTTCAGCCTCAGCTCTTAAAGAAGATATTTGTATCGTATTATCAGAATAGTTATCAGTTATATGTTCTTTTAATTTATTCTTCCAAGATTTTTGCAAATCTCTATTCTTTTGAGCATTTTTTCCCATTAGTTCATTTGCTTCTTCAAATGTAAGATCTCTATCTGCGCCAGTTCTTAATAAAATATAATCTCCAGGTTGAATATCTGATACTTCTTTTGGATTAAAAGATATATTTGTTTCAAAATTTAGTACATCTTGCGTTGTATCAATGCCTTCATGATTTCTCAAAAATACAATGTATCCACCTGCCAAATTTGCTAATCTTGTATTTAATTGTTCTTCAGAAGTTTCACCAAATTTTTTATCCATATTATTCTGGATATATTCTATCTCAATTTCATCTGATAAATCTTCTGGAGAATCTTCAACATATTTTGTTAAATTTATTATCTCGTTTTCGTACTTTATTGACGTAATATTTCTGTTCCATAAAGGATGTGAGAATGAAAGCGGTTCTATTTTTTTTCCACCTATAAAATCATAACAAATACCTACTAAATTTTTTGATTTTATCGAAGTATACAAATAATGATCATACCAAGAATGGTGACCTAAAAAAATAACTACATCATAATTATTATTAGATTTTCTATATTCACTTTCTTTTAAAATTTTTAAATATTTATTATCTTCAAAAACTCTCGATATATAATCATATGATGATTGTGATTTTAAAATTATTGCACATTTTCTTTGATAAAATTTATTTAAAACATCCTCTAGTTTTTCACTAAAAGGATTATCATCACTTTGACTCAACTCTTTATACATATCTACAAGATTAATTGCGTGAGCTTTAAATTCCGGAAAGTGTATTTCACAATTTTTAATTTGTTCTCTTAATTCAGAAAAATCATTTAAACCGTCTAAATTAGAATAATGACTAAATGGTAAAGGAGAAACAGCGCAACGGTATCTGTAACGAAGTAAAGTTCGCATAAAATTTACCCAATAGGTTTCGTTTCGTAATTCACCAAGTCTGTTTCTAAATTTATAAGTTGATAAGTAGAATTCATTAAATTTTTTATTAGTAATATTTATTTTTTCGTATTTAGTTTTTGCCTCTGTGTACAATTCATGAATTATTTCTAAATCCTGAAGATTATCATTATCAATATTTTTATTTAGATCGAAATACTCCATTTTAATTATTCCTAAAAATCATTGATGGATAATTTAAATTTAATTCTTTTAGAGAAGAAAAATCTTCAAATTCAATAAAATTTCTTTCTGCAAATTTTTTCTGAAATGACTCAAAAGAATTTATAAAATTTGGTTCATTTGGAGATAATACAATTATTGAATTATAGTTTTGATCTTCATAACTATCTAATTTTAAAAATGAATTCGATCCCCAATAAAATTTAAATTTTACGTCCTTAAGCTCTTCTTGGTCTGCTATCTTTAGTGGGGATGCAAGTGTTGAAAAAAAACTTTCACCCTGATTAACATAATCTTTAATTCTAATAACATCATTGAAGTTTGTTCCACCTATATCAAAATTTTTTATTTCTTTTTCTATTGTAGTTTTTTGCGCAATAATATGAATTTTGGATGTTAGGGATGTCTTCAAAATATCTATTTCATTAGTATCTAAAATTTTCTTCTCTAGTCCGTTGAAAGTATTCTTTATTTTTTTCCCTAGTTTGAAATTATCTTCTTGAATCATTTCTTCACTTAATACTTCAATACTTTCAATAGCTTTTTTTTCAGGGATTAGCTGAAAAGCATTCTTAATTTTAATTCTAGCAAATTTTTGATTATTTCCTAAAATTTCTCTTTCGACAACTTTAATAAAGAGACCTTGAGTTGTTTCACCATTGATATCTCTAAATTTAATTTCTGCTCCTTCATTGATTTCATCTAAATTTGTGACTGTTGAATTCCTTGAAGATAAAACATTCAAATAATTTTTTACAAGACCTAGTAAAATAGCTGGGCATGAAAAATGTAACGTTGGTAAACAAATACAAAAAACAAAATTTTTATCATGGTATTTTGCTAGCTCACCTCCTATGGATGCAAGATCCATGAACCATTTAGGAAGAGTTAAATTTAAATTATTCATATGTTTAATTTATTCCATATTTTAAGTTACAGGTTATTGATGTCACTATTTTCATGAGCTTTTTTTATTAATTGTCTTAATAAATTCTTCAATGTAATTGTTATTTGCAGCAGAAAAATCCTTGTCTATTTTATTTTCATTATATTGCTTTTTTGACTACAAATTAACAAGTTGTTCCATATTTTAGTAATTGTATTTTGCTACTTTTCATCTTTTTTTAGTATATATTAATAATGGAACTAAAAATATAAAACCAAATAATAGAAATATTTTTATTACTAATTCTAATCCCCAGGGTGCATTCATATATTCATC
>CENJ01013037.1_pt1 | contig 13361 bp, 9 predicted proteins | sample 356161 | NCBI WGS metagenome assembly CENJ01 (sample SAMEA2619531, study PRJEB7988) | marine metagenome | biome: marine biome (ENVO:00000447); feature: surface water layer (ENVO:00002042); material: "saline water (ENVO:00002010), including plankton (ENVO:xxxxxxxx)" | depth 5 m
CGCCGGCTGATCCGGTCCCTCTGCGGTGCCCGTATTATCCTCATTATCAGGGGCATTATCAGGGGCGCCATCAGTGCCATCAGTGCCATCAGTGCCATCAGTGCCAGCTTCATCATCGCTGACATCGGCGTCACGGATTAACCCTGCCGAGACGACACGTTCGTCTTCATCACCCGAAACATCGAAAAGCCTGACGCCCTGTGTCTTGCGGCCGGCAATGCGGATTGAATCCCCCTCGCCGCCATGGACACGGATCCTGATGATCTGCCCGTGGTTGGTAACCAGCATCAACTGGTCTTCCTCGACCACGGTGAAGCTTGCCATCACGCGGCCATTGCGATCACTCGTCTCGATATTGGCGACGCCCTGCCCGCCTCGGCCGGTACGACGGTAATCAGATACCTGGGTGCGCTTGCCATAACCGTTTTCGGTCACCGACAGCACGAACTCCTTGCTCTCATCCGTTATGATCGACATCGATACGACAGAATCCTTGCCAAGAAGCTTGACCCCCCTGACACCGGTGCTGTCCCGGCCACGGAAAACGCGAACCGCATCGACGGCAAAACGGATCGCCTTGCCGTCACGCGTCGCCAGCAACAGGTCATCACTCTCATTGCAGGGGGCGACACCGACAAGCTCATCCCCCTCGGCAAGCTTCATGGCAATCTTCCCGTTGCGCTTGATATTGGTGAAATCACTCAGCCTGTTGCGCCTGATATTCCCCGCTGCGGTGGCGAACATGACATGCAGATCATCCCAGCTGTCAGGATCATCCGGCATCGGCATGACGGTATTGATGGTCTCGCCTGTCTCGATTGGCAACAGATTGACCATCGCCTTGCCAAGTGATTGCGGTGCGGACTCCGGCAGGCGATAGCATTTCAGCTGATAGACCATACCGCTGGAGGTGAAGAAGAGAATGGGGGTATGCGTATTGGCAACAAACAGTCGCGTGACGAAATCCTCGTCGCGCGTTTTCATGCCGGCACGTCCCTTGCCGCCACGCCGCTGCGCCCGGTAGACAGATAGCGGCACGCGCTTGATATAGCCGCGATGGCTGACCGTCACCACCATGTCTTCCTGCTGGATGAGGTCTTCATCATCCTGATCGACAAGCCGGTCAGAGATTTCTGTGCGGCGCGGGTCGGCAAGCCGCTCTCTCGCCGCCGCCAGCTCTTCGAGGATGACCTCATTCACCCTGTCGGCCGAGCCGAGAATGGTGAGGTAGTCACCAATACGCCCGGCAAGTTCACGCGTCTCATCGGCGAGTTTCTCGCGCTCCATACCGGTGAGGCGCTGCAGACGCAGCTCCAGGATAGCCCGTGCCTGTGCCTCCGACAGCCTGTAGGTGCCGTCGACAACCTCATGCCCCGGATCGTCGATCAGGGTGATGAAGGCCTCGACCTCGGCGGCTGGCCAGGCGCGTTCACACAGCTGATTGCGCGCTGTTTCGGTATCTGGCGCCAGCTTGATGAGTTCGATCACTTCGTCAATCGAGGCCAGCGCCACCATCAGGCCAGCCAACAGGTGGGCCCGCTCGCGTGCCTTGCCAAGCTGATAGATCGACCGCCTCGTCACCACCTCGCGCCGGAATTCGCAGAAAGCGGCGATAACGTCCTTCAGCCCCATCTGCTCGGGCCGGCCACCATTCATCGCCAGCATGTTGACCGGGAAGCTTGTCTGCAGCCTTGTATGCCGCCAGAGCTGATTCAGCACGACATCGCCAGTCGCGTCGCGTTTGATCTCGATGACCATGCGCATGCCGGTACGGTCGGATTCATCACGAATGTCGGAGATGCCTTCGATGGTCTTTTCGCGGACAAGCTCGCCGATACGCTCCAGGAGCTGGGCTTTGTTCACCTGATAGGGAATTTCGTGGACGATGATGGTTTCGCGTTCGCGCGCATCGGTGATGATTTCGGCGCGGGCCCGCATGATGACCGATCCACGCCCGGTGTGATAGGCGTCCCGAATGCCGGCCCGCCCCATGATCAGCGCGCCAGTCGGGAAATCCGGCCCGGGGACAATCTCGATCAATTCCTCAACCGTGATGCCGGGATTGCGTATATAGGCCTCGCAGGCGGCTATGACCTCGGCCGGATTATGCGGCGGCACGTTTGTCGCCATCCCGACCGCGATGCCGTTCGCCCCGTTGACCAGCAGGTTCGGATATTCCGCCGGCAGCACCGTTGGTTCAAGCTGCGTCTCGTCGTAATTCTCGGCGAAATCGACGGTGTCCTTGTCGATATCGCGAAGCAGGCTCTCGGCGGCGCGCGCCAGGCGGGATTCGGTGTAACGCATCGCCGCCGGCGGGTCGCCATCGACCGAACCGAAATTGCCCTGGCCGTCAACAAGCGGCAGGCGCATGGAGAAATCCTGCGCCATCCGGACCATCGCCTCATAGATCGAGCTGTCGCCATGCGGATGGTAATTACCCATCACGTCACCGACGATGCGGGCCGATTTGCGGGGCGGCTTCGACCAGTCGTAATTGCCCTCCATCATCGCATACAGGATCCGGCGATGCACCGGCTTCAGCCCGTCTCGCACATCCGGCAGGGCACGCGAGACGATCACGCTCATCGCGTAATCAAGATAGGATTTCCGCATTTCCTCGGAAATCGAAATGGTGGGGTTTTGCGGGTCGGCAGGTGGCGTCGAGGTGTCAGTCACTGTGGTCTCTTCGGGCCGCTTCGGCCATCATAGTCACAAGACGGTCAAAAGCGCCGTCATCCACAAGATATATACCATATCTTGTGGTCAAACCTCAAAATATTGTTGTTTTCGTGGATAAAAAAAGAACCTGCCACCTTTCCTCAGGCAACAGGCTCATAACTTTGTTTATCTTGCTGTATTAAAACGGAATATCGTCATCCGGAGCATCGCCACCATGCATGGGGGGTGGGGTCGCCTGTGTCGAGGCTGCCGGTGCCTGTCCGCCGGCCGGTGCGGAACCACCGCCACCGCCATAGCCGCCGCCGCCAGAACCGCCCATCGAGTCGCCATAGCCACCGCCTGCACCGCCACCTTCGCCGCGCCCGCCAAGCAGCGTCAGCTCACCGCGGAAGCGTCCGAGAACAACCTCGGTTGTGTATTTCTCGACACCCTGCTGGTCGGTCCATTTGCGGGTCTGAAGCTGACCTTCGACATAGACACTCGAGCCCTTGCGGAGATATTGCTCGGCGATTCGGGCCAGATTCTCGTTGAAGATGACCACCCGGTGCCATTCCGTGCGCTCGCGCGGCTCACCGCTCATCCGGTCCTTCCATTTCTCGGACGTTGCAATCGACAGGTTCACGATCTTGTTGCCGTCCTGCGTATTCCTGATTTCGGGATCGCGGCCCAGATTACCCAAAAGGATAACCTTGTTCACACTGCCTGCCATGGCTGTCCAACTCCTTCGCGCGCGTTTTTCGGGGGATACTGATAAAAAGCATCGACAAGGTCTTTAGATTACCCAGTCGGACGCATAAATGACAACAACTGATGTTGATTTCGCCGCAGCCAGATGCCTCGCTTAGGGGTGGTCCGGGCCGGTGGTGACGGGTATGATCGCGCGATGCCGAACGAAACCAAAAAGTCTCCTCCCGCCGCTGGCGCGCTGTTTGACAGCACCGTGGCGACAACCACATCCAGCGATATCCACCCACCGGAAGACGGTGTGGCAGCAGCGCGGATCGAGCCGCGTGTGATCTCGGTCCGGGGTGCGCGTGAACACAACCTCGACGATGTCAGCATCGATTTGCCGCGTGACCGGCTGGTGGTGCTGACCGGCCTGTCCGGATCCGGCAAATCATCGCTTGCCTTTGATACCATTTATGCCGAAGGGCAGCGGCGCTATGTCGAATCGCTGTCCGCCTATGCGCGGCAGTTCCTGGAAATGATGCAGAAGCCCGATGTGGATCTGATTGAGGGTCTGTCACCGGCGATTTCGATCGAGCAGAAGACAACCTCGCGCAACCCGCGCTCGACCGTCGGCACTGTCACCGAAATCTATGACTATATGCGTCTGTTGTGGGCGCGCATCGGCATCCCCTATTCGCCGGCAACCGGCCTGCCAATCCGCAGCCAGACGGTCAGCCAGATGGTCGACATCCTGCTGGCGATGGAGGAAGGCACAAGGCTGTATCTGCTGGCGCCGGTTGTGCGCGGCCGCAAGGGCGAATATCGCAGGGAACTCGCCGAATATCACCGCAAGGGCTTTAGCCGGGTGCGCATCGATGGCGAGATCTATGACCTTGATGACACGCCGGATCTCGACAAGAAGCGCAAGCATGACATTGAAGTTGTCGTCGACAGGCTGGTGATCCGCGGCGATCCGGACGAACTTTCGACACGTCTTGCCGATTCGCTGGAAACAGCCCTGTCCCTCACTGATGGGCTGGCCTTTGCCGATCATGCCGATACTGGCGCGCGCACCGTATTCTCGGCCAATTTCGCCTGTCCGGAGTCCGGTTTCACCATCGACGAGATCGAACCAAGACTGTTCTCGTTCAACAATCCGTTCGGTGCCTGCCCGGCCTGTGACGGTCTTGGCGTCAGCAGCCATTTCGATGAACAGCTTGTGGTGCCGGACCACCGCCAGACGCTGCGCGGCGGCGCCATCGCGCCCTGGGGGAACAGCAGCTCACGCTATTACATCCAGACGCTGGAATCGCTGGCGCGGCAGTTCGGCTTTTCGCTCGACATGCCGTTTGGCGAACTGGAGGAGGAAATCCAGACGCTGATCCTTCACGGATCCGGCAAGATCCCCGTCACGATGGAATTCGATGACGGCATGCGTTCCTACAAGACGAAGCGCCCGTTTGAGGGATTGATGCCGAATCTGGCGCGGCGTTACCGCGAAACAGATTCATCCTGGGTTCGCGAGGAGATGGAGAAGTTCCGTGCCAACCATCCCTGCGATTCCTGCAATGGCAAACGCCTGAAGCCGGAGGCACTCGCCGTCAAGGTCGACCAGAAGGACATTTCCGACATTGCCCGCCTGTCGATTGGCGATGCGCGAGACTGGTTTGCCGGGCTGAGTGACAAGCTGCGCGGGCAGGAATCCGAGATTGCGGCGCGAATCCTCAAGGAAATCAACGAACGTCTTGGCTTTCTGGTGAATGTTGGACTTGGCTATCTGTCGATGGCGCGCAATTCCGGCACCTTGTCGGGCGGGGAATCCCAGCGGATCAGGCTTGCCTCACAGATTGGCTCGGGCCTTACCGGCGTTCTCTATGTTCTTGATGAGCCGTCAATCGGCCTTCATCAGCGTGACAATGACAGGCTGCTGGCGACGCTGGTGCGATTGCGTGACCTTGGTAACACGGTTCTTGTTGTCGAGCATGACGAGGATTCTATCCGGCTTGCCGACTATGTCATCGATATGGGCCCCGGCGCCGGTGTTCATGGCGGTATGGTTGTGGCAGCAGGCACACCGGATCAGATTATCGCCAGCCAGGCCTCGCTGACCGGGCAGTATCTGTCAGGCAAGAAAGAGATCAGCATGCCGGCCAGCCGCCGCAAGGCCCGGAAGGGGCGTTTCGTCCGTGTCGAGAACGCCACCGGCAACAATCTGCGCGACGTAAGTGTGGAGTTCCCGCTTGGCGTTCTGACCTGCGTTACCGGCGTGTCCGGCGGCGGCAAGTCGACACTGGTCCTGGAAACGCTGTGGAAGGGGCTGGCCCGGCGCCTGCACAAGGCCCGCGAGATGCCGGCACCGCACAAGGCCATCAATGGTGCCGAGTTGCTGGACAAGGTGGTGGATATCGACCAGTCGCCAATCGGCCGCACGCCACGTTCGAACCCCGCCACCTATACCGGCGCCTTCACGCCCATCAGGGAATGGTTTGCCGGCCTGCCGGAGGCGAAGGCGCGAGGATATGCCCCGGGGCGTTTCTCCTTCAATGTGAAAGGCGGACGGTGCGAGGCCTGCCAGGGTGACGGTCTGATCAAGATCGAGATGCATTTTCTTCCCGATGTCTATGTGACCTGCGACACCTGTAAGGGGCGCCGCTATAACAGGGAAACGCTGGAAATCACCTTCCGTGGCAAGTCCATCGCCGATGTTCTTGAAATGACTGTGGAAGAAGGTGTCGAGTTTTTTAAGGCCGTGCCGTCAATCCGGGAAAAGCTGGAGACCATGTTCCGGGTTGGCCTCGGCTATGTTCGCATCGGCCAGCAGGCAACGACGCTGTCCGGCGGCGAGGCGCAGCGCGTGAAACTGTCGAAGGAGCTGTCACGCCGGGCAACAGGCCGCACCATCTATATCCTTGATGAGCCGACAACCGGCCTTCATTTCCATGACATCGCCAAGCTTCTGGAGGTATTGCAGGAGCTTGTCGACCAGGGCAACACAGTGATCGTCATTGAACATAATATGGACGTCATCAAGACCGCCGACTGGATCATCGATCTTGGTCCCGAGGGCGGCGATGGCGGCGGCATGATTGTCGCCGAAGGCACGCCGGAACAGGTTGCCGCGGTCACGGAATCGCATACCGGCGCCTATCTGGCGCGTATGCTGCCAACGAAGGGATGATCATGCCACTAACTGACAGCAGCACTCCGGTTGTTCATATCATTGGCGGCGGACTGGCTGGCAGTGAGGCGGCCTTTCAGGTCGCGCAGCGCGGCATTCGCGTTGTGCTTCATGAGATGCGGCCTGTTCGGAAAACCGACGCGCACCACACCGACCACCTCGCCGAGCTTGTCTGTTCCAACAGTTTCCGCTCTGACGATGCCGAGGCAAACGCTGTCGGCGTGCTTCATGCCGAGATGCGGCTGATGGATTCGGTGATCATGAGTGCCGCTGATGAACACAAGGTGCCGGCTGGCGGCGCGCTTGCGGTTGACCGGGACGGCTTTTCCGCCGGCGTGCAGAATCGCCTGGCAGAACATCCGCTGATCGAGCTGGCGCGTGAGGAAGTGACCGAGATTCCCGATGACTGGGACAATGTCATCATCGCCACCGGCCCCCTCACCTCACCGGCGCTTGCCCAGATGGTGCGAGAGATTGGCGGCGAGGATGATCTTGCCTTCTTTGATGCCATCGCCCCGATCGTGCATTTCGACAGTGTCGATATGGATGTGGCCTGGTTCCAGTCACGCTATGACAAGGCGACCGATGGCGGCGACGGCAAGGACTATATCAACTGCCCGATGGACAAGCCGCAATATGAGGCGTTTATCGACGCGCTGCTGACCGGCGAGAAGATGAGCTTTCGCGAATGGGAAGAGAACACACCCTATTTCGAAGGCTGCATGCCGATCGAGGTAATGGCCTCGCGGGGGCCGGAAACGCTGCGTTTCGGGCCGATGAAGCCTGTTGGCCTGACCAATGCCCATGATGGCAGCCGCCCGCATGCGGTGATCCAGCTTCGCCAGGACAACGCCCTTGGCACGCTCTACAATATGGTCGGTTTCCAGACAAAGCTGAAATATGCCGAACAGGTGCGCGTCTTCCAGACGATTCCGGCGCTTGAGAACGCCCAGTTCGCGCGTCTTGGCGGGTTGCACCGCAACACTTTCATCAATTCACCACGCCTGCTTGATGGGCAACTGCGGATGAAGGCGCGGCCATCCTTGCGTTTTGCCGGCCAGATCACCGGCGTCGAGGGTTATGTCGAATCTGCCGCCATCGGCCTGATGGCAGGGATCATGGCGGCCGCTCAGGCAACAGGCGGGAGCTGGAGCCCGCCGCCAGTCGATACCGCGCATGGTGCCCTGCTGGCCCATATTACCGGCGGGGCCGATGCCGACACCTTTCAGCCGATGAATGTGAATTTCGGCCTGTTCCCGCCGATCGACGGGGCCGCAACCGGTGGCAAGCGCAAGCTTCGTGGCCGTGACCGGAAACTGGCCTATGCCAGCCGGGCGCTGGAATCCTTCAGGGGCTGGGCAATGGTGAAGGCCGCCTGATCCCAAACCGCCAGCCGAGCATCCGCCATACCAGCAGCGCATCATCATCACGGTATCCGCCGGACAGGCGATGCCGGGCCAATTGTCCGGCCATCCAGATCCAATAAAGCTGGCGCGTGCGAAGGCCGGCCAGAATAGCCTCATCAAGCTGCGCTGCCAGTTCATGGTCCTGCAGCGCCGCACCGACACGCCCGGCCGCAGGCTGAGGCTCTTGCCCACCGGCCAGCAACACGAAGACATCCCGCCAGCAGGACGCAGCCGAGATCGTGTTGTCGGCAAGCCGGTCCTGCCAGAGTGCCAGTTGCGCCAGCAAATCGTCCTGCCGGATCGCACCGCCCTCAAGATGCATCAGCAGCCGGCGCATCAATGGCACATTCTCATGGCGTCGCGATTCGATGGCGTCAGCCCACCATTGCAGCCGGATGGCGGCCAGCATCGGCTCGGAGGTCACGCGCACCGATATTTCCGCCTCCAGCGCGAGATTCAGCCTGTCGGCCAGCACCGGACGGGAATTGGTCGGGTTGAACAGCAGGCACAGCGCCAGATCCCTGTCACTGTCGCGAAGAGCCTGCCAGCTGTTTGACCAATTGTTTGACCGGCTGTTTGGCTGGCCGTTGTCTGGCATCAGATGGCGACAAGCGCGGCGGCGGCGGCGCGCCCCTCGCTCATCAGCACGTTCCAGGTCCGGCAGGCCGCTGGCGTGGACAGCAATTCAAAAGCCACCCCCTGGGCGCGCAACGCTGCACCAAGTTCGTTGAACGGATGTTGCGGCGCCTCCCCGGCACCAAGAACCAGCAATGGCGCGGCGGGATCGCCCAGAAGCGGCACCAGATCGCCTGCTGTCAGATCATCGAGGTCCGTTGGTGGTGTCCAGGCTGTGGACAGGCGGGGCAACACGAACAGGCTGCCGCTATGGCGTGTTCCCGACACCCGGAACCCACCATCGCCATAGCCATGGATAAGCTGGAGGTCGCTTCCTTCGCCAAAACTCTTGATATCAACCATACGCCCGGTCAGACATCCTCGGCCACTGCGCCGGGATCGTCATCCTCATCAAGGTGGCGTTTCAGATCAAACGACGCCAACATGCCGACAGCCACGAAGATCGACGAATAGGTGCCGATCAGCACGCCCCACATCATCGCCAGCGCGAAGTCGCGAAGCACCGCCCCGCCAAAAAGTACAATCGCCAGCAATGCCAGCAGCGTCGTGACCGACGTCATGACCGTCCGCGACAGCGTTTCGTTCAGCGACATGTTCAGAATTTCGCGCTGCTCATAGGATTTGTAGCGGCGTAGATTTTCCCGGACCCGGTCGAACACCACCACGGTGTCATTGATCGAATAGCCGGCAATGGTCAGGATCGCCGCCACCGTGGCCAGGTTGAATTCAAAAGATGTCAGGGCAAACAACCCGATCGTCGACAGCACGTCATGCGCCAGCGCCAGAATGGCGGCAATCGAGAACTGCCATTCAAACCGGAACCAGATATAGACCATGATTGCCAGCAACGCGCAGGCAACGGCCAGAATGCCCTTCTGCGCCAGCTCCGCACCAACGGTCGGACCAACAAATTCGGTCCGGCGGATGTCATAATCGGCGCCAAGAGCCTCAGTGATCGCCCTGATCGCCGCGATCTGCGCCGCCTCGTCGCCTTCCTGGCGCTGCACGCGGATCAGAATATCCGTCTCACTGCCAAAGCCCTGAATGCTGATATCGCCAAGGCCAAGCTGATCCAGGTTGGACCGGACCCCGCCAATGTCGGCCGGCCCGCCGGTATCGCGTGCCTCGAGCAGGATGCCGCCGCGGAAATCAATCCCGAGATTCAGCCCGACAAGCGAGAACAACGCCACCGAGGCGGCCACGAGAAGCGCCGAAAAGACAATCGCTGGCTTGCGAAGGCGCAGGAAATCGATGCTGGTATCGCTGGGAACTAGTTTCAGACGCATGTCTCGTCTCCCTACAGGACCAGCTGGCGCGGGCGTTTGCGCTCAAGCCAGATGATGATCAGCAAGCGCGTCACCATCACCGCGGTGAACAGCGAAGTCGCGATGCCGATTGACAGCGTTACCGCAAAACCCTTGATCGGACCCGATCCGAATACATAGAGAAACAGCGCGGCGAAAAGGGTCGTCAGGTTGGAATCGATGATTGTCGAGATGGCGCGCTTGTAGCCGCCTTCGATGGCCGCCATCACGCTTCGGCCCCGCCGCAGCTCCTCGCGTATCCGCTCGAACACCAGAACATTGGCGTCGACCGCCATGCCCATGGTCAGGACGATGCCAGCGATCCCCGGCAATGTCAGTGTCGCCTGAATCGCCGACAGCGCGCCAAGAATGAGGATCACATTCACCGCCAGCGCGATGTCCGCCAGCAGGCCGAACAGACCATAGCTGAGGATCATATAGACAATGACAAGCGCCAGCCCGACGATGGCCGCGATCTGCCCGGCTGCCACAGAGTCCGCGCCAAGACCGGGACCGATGGAGCGTTCCTCCATCACGATCAGCGGTGCCGGCAATGCGCCTGCGCGCAGGATCAGCGAAAGTTCATTCGTCTCGGCGACGGTGAAGGTGCCGGTGATCTGGCCACTGCCGAAAATCTGCGACTGGATGGTCGGCGCGGACACCACCTTGCCATCCAGAATGATGGCAAAGGGACGCCCGATATTCGCCCCGGTTACGCGGCCAAACCGTTTCGCACCGGTGGCGTTCAGGGTGAAACTGACCGACGGGCGATTGTTCTGGTCAAAACTCGCCTGCGCGGTTTCCAGCAACTCACCACTGACCATGACACGCTTTTCGACGACATAGAACTGCCCGTCATCGGAATCACTTGGCAGAAGAACCGAGCCAGGCGGTGTGCGCCCCCGATCCATCGCCTCCTGCGCCGTCATTGACATATCGACAAGCTGGAAGGTCAGTTTCGCCGTCCGGCCAAGCAGGCGCTTGATCTCCTCGGGATCATCGACACCGGGAAGCTGCACAAGGATGCGGTCAGCACCCTGTCTTTGAATGACCGGCTCTTTCGTGCCATCCGGGTCAATCCGCCGCCGGATGATTTCCATCGACTGTTCAATCGTCTGTGTTTGCAGCGTTGTCAGACCGATCTCGTTGAACGCAATGCGGTAATCAGGAGAGTCATCGACAATGTCGAAATCACGGCCGAAATCGCCAAAAATCTGCGTAGCAGCCGCGCTGTCATCAGCCTTGCGAAGCTTTACGCGCACTTCATCATCAGTCACGTCGAGGCCACTGAACCTGATTTTCCGGGTGCGGAATTCCTGGCGAATGGTCTCGGCAATGCCTTCGAGCCGCTCCTGCGCGACGACATCCATATCGACCCGCAGAAGAAGGTGCGATCCGCCCTGCAGGTCAAGCCCGAGATTGATCTTCTGCCCCGGCAGGAAACCGCCGCCGGAATCATCGTCACCCGGCATCATGTTTGGCGCCGCATAGACGATGCCAAGAACCGTGATCAGGATCACGACAAGCTTTTTCCAGCCTTCAAACTGTAGCATGGCGGCAGGCTCTCTTCAGATGAATGCGTGCCGTGGCATCACCACGGCACCTTCATGTCGTTTACGACTTGGCTTCGGTCTTGCCGCGTATATCGGCAATCATTGTGCGGACAACATTGACCTTCACATCCTTGGCGATCTCGACCTCGATGGTCTCGCTGTCATCAATTGCCTTGATAATGGTGCCCGTCAGGCCGCCATTGGTTATGATCTTGTCACCGCGTTTCAGGGCCGACAGCATTTGCTTATGCTGCTTGGCACGCTTCTGCTGCGGACGGATCAGCAGGAAATAGAAGATGACCATCACGAGGATGATCGGCATCAGCCCGAGGCCGCCTTCGGCAAAGCCGCCGGACTGGGCAAAAGCTGGGGAAATAAGCATGTCGTTTCAACTCCAGACTGTGCTCGAATTCGTTGGTTCCGCACCATAAACACCAAGACACGGTTGAGCAATGATCAACGCCATCCCAGCGCACGAATTCTGTGCACGAAATCTGCGCAGGAATGACCGTAAAAAATGACCAATGCGGGAGTTGTTAGGCGTCGCCAGCCCTGTTAGATTCCCGTGATGACCGATCCTGATACCGATTCCGAGTTCCTGCGCCATCTTTCGCGCATCGCAGACGCCCTCGAAAAATACAGCCCCACCGACCCGACCGCGGCGGATGTGGAACCTGCCGAGGCCTATGTCTGGAACAGCTCAAGCCGCCGCCTTGGTGCCGTTACAAAGGTCAACCGGGTTGATCTGCGACTGTTGTGCGGGGTTGATCACCAGCGTGACAACCTGCTGTCCAACACCATCGCCTTTGTGCGGGGATTTGCGGCCAATAACGCACTGTTATGGGGCGCGCGCGGTACCGGAAAATCGTCACTGGTCAAGGCCGTGCATGGCACTGTCACAGACCGCGGGATGGATTGCGCACTTGTCGAGGTGCATCGCGAGGATATTTCCGACTTGCCCTTCCTGATGAGCTATCTGTCGCAGCTCGATCGCCGGTTCATCGTCTTCACCGACGACCTGACCTTCGATCATGGTGACAGCAGCTACAAGTCGCTGAAGGCGGCGCTTGATGGCGGGGTTGAGGGGCGGCCGGACAATGTCATTTTCTATGCCACCTCCAACCGGCGGCATCTGATGCCGCGGCAGATGATCGAAAATGAGCGATCCACCGCCATCAACCCGTCGGAAAGTGTCGAGGAAAGCGTCTCGCTGTCTGATCGTTTCGGACTGTGGATCGGCTTCCATTCGATCGACCAGGACACTTTCTTTGCCATTGTTGAAGGCTATGTCGCGCATTTCGGGATCAATACCAGCAATGTCGATGTCCGCCGAGAGGCCCTTGCCTGGTCGATGGAACGCGGATCGCGCTCGGGCCGCGTGGCCTGGCAGTTCATCGTCGATCTGGCGGCGCGCACCGAAACCGACCTGACAGGAAAGTAATAGGCCCCGGAGTGTAGTTCCCGTTCAGGCAACCCCCTATCAGGCCATTTTCTATCAGGCAATGAGTGTGCGGGGGTCAATCGGCTTACGCGAACGGCGGATCTCGAAATGCAGTTGCGGCGAGTCGACCTTGCCTGTCTGTCCGACCGTCGCAATCTTCTGGCCGACTTCGATGACATCCCCTTCCTTGACCAGAACCTCGCCAAGATGCGCATAGGCGGTGATGATCCCGCCATCATGCTTGACCAGGATCAGGGTTCCGAAGGATTTGATCTCACGCCCGACAAAGGCCACAGTGCCGCGCGCCGCTGCCCGGACATCGGTTCCCGCCGCGGCCGCGATATTGACGCCGTCATTATGCACGCCGCGGGCTGCCGGACCGAATTCGGTGACAATTTCACCCTCGATCGGCCAGCGAAACGCGCCGGTGCCGGACGGCGCGACAAAGCGCTTTCTGACCGCCGGTGTGGCGGCAGGCACCGGCGGCGGCACCGC
>CENJ01027862.1_pt1 | contig 13359 bp, 13 predicted proteins | sample 356161 | NCBI WGS metagenome assembly CENJ01 (sample SAMEA2619531, study PRJEB7988) | marine metagenome | biome: marine biome (ENVO:00000447); feature: surface water layer (ENVO:00002042); material: "saline water (ENVO:00002010), including plankton (ENVO:xxxxxxxx)" | depth 5 m
CCCAGTGATGGCTCGATTACAAGCCGTGACCACAGTTGCTGCAGAACAGGTGTTCACTGGGGTTGCTGTGGCCGCATTGGCTGCAGGTGCGTCGTTCGCTCAAGGCCAGTTCTGGGTGGCTGGGTAGGCCCACCATCTGGGCATTGCTCTTGCCGGGAGGAACCATCGGGTAGCAATTTTCGCCGCGGCGAACGTGCACATCGATCAACATCGGACCAGGGGTGGCAAGCGCTTGTTGCAGCTGCGGCTTGAGCTGATCGCGATCGGTGATGTGCACACCATCGACGCCAAAGGCGCGGGCGAGGGCAATGAAATCAGGCATGCCAGGGAGCATGTCGGAGGCGGAGTAGCGCTCCTCGTAGAAACTCTCCTGCCACTGGCGCACCATGCCCTGCCAGTGGTTGTTGACGATCACGATCTTCACCGGTAGGTCGTATTGCGCGAGAGTCCCCAGCTCTTGGATGTTCATCAGCACGCTGGCATCGCCGGCGATGCAGACCACCTGCTCGTCCATCAAGGCCACCTGCACGCCGATCGCCGCAGGCAAGCCAAATCCCATCGTGCCGAGACCGGCACTGCTCACCCACTGCCTGGGACCGCAGCGCAGGTATTGCGCTGCCCACATCTGGTGCTGACCCACATCGGTGGTAATCCAGGCCTTCGGCGCCAAATCGCGCACCGCAAGCAGCACCTCTTGGGGATAGATCGCCCCTTCAGCGGGCGGTGTTGTTAGGGGATAGTTCTGCTTCCAGCTGTCAATGCGCGCCAGCCATGCTGCGGTGTGTGGTTCCACATGGCGTTGCTGGCTTTGCTGAAGCAGCTCTTCGAGGCTGCGGCGCACATCTCCCAGCACCGCCACATCGGGCTTGCGGTTTTTGCCCACCTCTGCCGGGTCGATCTCGAAGTGGATGACCTTGGCTCTTGGCGCAAAGGTGTCGAGCTTGCCGGTGACGCGGTCGTCAAAGCGGGCACCAACAGCGATCAGCAAGTCGCAATCGGTGACGGCGAAGTTGGCGTAGGCCGTGCCATGCATCCCCAACATGCCTACGGCGAGGGGGTCGTTCTCATCGAACACGCCTTTGCCCATCAAGGTGGTGGTCACCGGAATGCGGTGCCGCTGGGCGATGGCATTGAGCGCCTCTTGGGCGCCCGCAGAAACAGCTCCGCCACCGACATAGAGCAGCGGCCGCTGAGCGTCTTCGATCAGATCAAGCGCAGCACAGATGTCTTGTTTGTCGTGCTGGGGGGGATGGATGAAGCCACGCGGAATGATGCTCCCGGGCTCCACCGGCACGTAATCGAAGAGCTCTTGACCGACATCTTTGGGGATGTCGACCAGGACCGGTCCAGGCCGCCCTGTTGCCGCGATGAAAAAGGCCTGCGCAATCACGCTGCCCAGATCCGCTGGATCGCGCACCAGCCAGGAGTGCTTCACGATCGGCAGCGTGATGCCGAAGATGTCGGTCTCCTGGAAGGCATCGGTGCCGATCATCGGCCTGGGTACCTGACCGGTGATCACCACCATCGGCACCGAGTCCATCTGTGCGGTGGCGATGCCGGTCACCAAGTTGGTGGCACCGGGGCCGGAGGTGCCAAAACAAACGCCGACCTTGCCGGTGGCGCGGGCATAGGCATCGGCGGCATGGGCGCCGCCCTGCTCATGGCGCACCAGAAAGTGCTTCAGCTCGCCGCGGGCTTCGGCTTGATGCAGTTCGTCGTAGATCGGCAGGATCGCGCCGCCGGGGTAGCCAAAGATGTGGGACACACCATGACGGTGCAGCGCATCCATCAGTGCATAGGCACCGCTGACGTGCTGGGATTGGGATGCACTCACTGTTGTGGTGCTGGGGGTGGGGGTCGTGAGGGTCACCGCTGCACCCAGGCCTGAACTGTGATCCCCCAACTTAATGGCCTGTAGGGCAAGGGGCCATCAGAGCAAGCCCAAGGCATGCAAGGGGCCGTGGCCACTGATCAGCTCCACCAGGAAGGCGGAGAAGCCGAGCATGGCTAGGCGGCCATTCCACACCTCTGAGCTGTTGTTCCAACCCCACGACCACTTCTCCTGGGGGTAGAGCTTGGTGCGAGCCGGAAGGGCAGCGGCCTCATCGAGGTCCACCTCAGGTCCGGCCAAAGACGTTTCCACCAGATCGGCCAATGAGGCGATGAAGGTGGGATCGGTGTCCAAAGCTGGCACCCGGCGGAAGTTGCTGACTCCGGCTTCGGTGGCAATCTCGCGGTATTCGATGTCGATCTCTTCGAGCGTTTCGATGTGCTCGCTCACAAAGCTGATCGGCACCACCACCAGCTCTTTGACGCCCTTTTCTCCGAGCTCTTCCAGGGCCTCTTCGGTGTACGGCTGTAGCCACTCCACCGGGCCCACCCGGCTTTGGTAAGCCAGGGTCCAGGGGTTGTCCCTGCCCAGGGTTTTCATGATCAGCTCAGCGCAGCTTTCGATCTCTTTTTGATAGGGATCGCCGGCTTCCTCCACATAGCTCTTGGGCACCCCGTGGGCACTGAAGAACACATGGGCGGTGCTGGGATCAACGCAGGCATCGATTTCCCGCTCCATGAGCTGGGCCATGGCCTTGAGATAGCCGGGGTGGTCATGCCAGCTGCGAATGGCCCTAAGCGGCAGCTGGGCGAAACGCTCATCGCCCTGGCGCAGGCGCTGCAGTTCCCGGAAGCTCGAGCCACTGGTGCTGATCGAAAAGTGGGGATAGAGCGGCAGCACCACCACCTGCTCAATGCCATCGGCCTTCATGTCCGCCACAGCGGACTCGGTGAAGGGATGCCAATAGCGCATGGCCACGTAGGTGGTGGCATCCACGTTCCGCTGCCTCAGCAGGCTTTGCAGTTCGCGCGCCTGTTGGTCAGTGATCCGGCGCAGCGGTGAACCGCCACCGATGGAGCGGTAGGCCTCTTGGGATTTATTGCTGCGCAGGGTGCTGATCAACCAGGCCAACGGCTTCTGGAGGGCCGGAATCGGCAGCCGGATGATCTCGGGATCGGCAAATAGGTTGTAAAGGAACGGGCCAACGTCCTGGATTCGTTCTGGCCCCCCGAGGTTGAGGAGGACGATTCCGACTCGGGACAAGGGGCTGACCTCAGCGATGGCAGAGAGCCTAACCAGGCCCTGGTTTTCTTCTATTTCGGTCGTTACGTTCCGGTCATGTCAGCGCTGCCGGCCGAGAGCCTCGAACAGCTCAATAGCGGCTTGCGCAGTGCTGGAGTGCGCTTGCGGCTTGAGCAACGCGGCCAGCGGCTGGGGTTGCGGGGGCCACTGCCGCGGCGTGATGGCCAACCGGGGTTGCAGGTGCAGCGCCTCAGCTTGGGGTTTCCGGCGACCTCCGATGGTTTGGCGGCGGCGTTGCAGAGGCTGCACCAGGTGCATCAGCAGGTGCAGGACAGCAGCTTCCAGTGGCCCCAGAGCGTGGAGCCGCCAAGTCCGGTTGAGGCGCCAACGGGTCTCGATGGAGCCCTGGATCGGTTTGAAAAACAGTTCCATGCCGATCCACGTCGGCGTCGCCAGCCCGCTGGCAGCCGCAGCACCTGGACCTCCGCCTATCGCCCCTATCTCAGGCGGTTAGCCGCCCAAGGCCAGAGCCGTTTGTCGGTGTCCCTGCTCGAGCAGGTGCTGGAGAGTTACCCCCTGGCAAGCCGATCGCGGCAGCAGTGCGGTCTGGTGCTGTCGCTGCTCGCCAGGCAAGAGCAGTTGCAGCTTCCAGCCGATTGGAATGAACGGGCTGCGGGCTATGGCCTGCATCAGGCCCGTTTTCGGCAGTTGCCCAGTGATGGTCAGATCCTGGAGGTCGTCGATGCCATTCCCAATCCTGGCTGGCGCCTGGTGTTTGGCCTTATGGCCACCTATGGATTGCGGAACCATGAGGTGTTTTTCACCGATTTTTCTGGGCTGGATGCCAGCCAAGACGGTGTGGTGCGGGTCCTGCCGACCACCAAGACCGGTGAGCACCAGGTTTGGCCGTTTTTGCCGGAGTGGGTGGATCACTTCGCCCTGCGCCCGTTGGCCCGGCAGCGGGCCCTATTGCCGCCAATTTGCACCGATCTCAGGACGACCACCCTGCAGCAGGTGGGACGCCGCGTGGCGGAGCAGTTTCGCCGCTACCAGCTGCCGCTAACGCCCTATGACCTACGCCATGCTTGGGCCCTGCGCACCATCCACATGGGTTTGCCCGATACCGTGGCAGCCCGAATGATGGGGCACTCGGTGGCCATTCACACCCGCACCTATCACCACTGGATTACCCGCCGTGATCAGCAGCAGGCCGTTGATGCCGCCTTGGCGCGGCGAAGCGCCTAACGAGCAATGGCAACCTTCCTGAGGCCCCTGGCCTACCGGCATCGCTGGATTTACGACAGCGTCACGGCCATCAGCTCCCTCAGTGTTGGTGGTGTTGCTCGATTGCGGGCCCTGGGTCTCGAGGGCCTCAAGCAGCGCTTAGCTCCGGGCGCTGCTGTGCTGGATCTGTGCTGCGGCAGCGGCGAAGCGGCGGCTCCGTGGTTGCAGGCAGGTTTTGCGGTCACGGGCTTGGACATCGCGCCGCGGGCCTTGGATTTGGCCGCCCAGCGCTACCCCGCGCTGAAGAGGGTTCAGGGCCTAGCTGAAGATCCGCCGCTGCCAGACGGTCATTTCGCTGCGATTCAGCTCAGCGTGGCGCTGCATGAGTTCTCCCGCCCTGAGCGCGAGCAGGTGCTGCGCAGCTGCCTGCGCCTCTTGATGCCCGGAGGTTGGTTGGTGCTGGTGGATCTGCATCCGGCTGGCCCTTGGCTGCAGCTGCCGCAGCAGCTCTTTTGTGCCCTCTTTGAGACCCACACCGCCATTGCCATGCTGGAGGACAACCTGCCTGCCCAACTTGACGCGTTGGGCTTTATCGCTGTGGAGCAAGAGCTCCTGGCTGGTCAGGCGTTGCAACGCATCACAGCCCAGAGGCCATGAGCACACCCCCTGCCAACAGCAACCTGGATGCCACCGCGGCAGCCCTTGGGATGGGGGGTGAGCTGGCCCCTGAAAAAGACGATGCCGCCTATCGCCAACGCATGGAGCGGCGCAAACAGGTGCAGGCCCAACGGGTTGGTGAGCGCACGATTGAAAAAGGCCTTGTGCTGGTCAACACCGGCCAAGGCAAAGGCAAAACCACCGCAGCGCTGGGTTTGGCCTTGCGCACCCTCGGCCATGGCGGCCGTGTGGCTGTGGTGCAATTCATCAAAGGGGCCTGGCAGCCAGGGGAGGCCAAGGCTTTGCAGAGCTTTGGAGACCAGCTGCAGTGGCATGCCCTCGGTGAAGGCTTCACCTGGGAAACCCAGGACCGTGAACGCGATCGTCAACTCGTGGCTGAGGCCTGGCAGCAGTCGCTTGTGTATTTGCGCGATCCAGCCGTTCAGCTGGTGCTGCTCGATGAGATCAATGTGGCCCTCAAGTTGGGCTATTTGCCGGTGGAGGACGTTCTCACTGGGGTGGATGAGCGGCCCGAGCTGACCCATGTGGTGCTGACAGGCCGCGGTGCACCCCAAGCGCTAATTGAGCGGGCCGACTTGGTGACCGAGATGAGTCTGGTCAAACACCCCTTCCGCGAGCAGGGCGTCAAGGCGCAATTGGGGATTGAGTTTTAAGCGGCTCAGGCGCTCTCACCGTTGAGATCGCGGCGCAGCAGCCAGGTGGCGGAGGTGAGCACCGACAGGCCGCTGACCAGCAGCGCCCGATGCACTTCCGGTTGACTCCAGCCAGAGCTGTCTTGCGTGGCATCCGCCACGGCTGAGAGGGTGAGGCGGGCCATCAGGCCGCTGCGGCTCCCATCTCCCATCGGGTGATCCCAGTTGGTCCATGCAAGCGAGCGGCACTGACTGTTGCAACCCCCGGCCTGGGCTGAAGGCGCTTGCTACTGTTCGCCGGACAGACTTCAGCGATGGCTTACCAAAGGGTTCTGCTCAAACTCAGCGGCGAAGCCCTGATGGGTGACCAGGGTTACGGCATTGATCCCGCCATCGTTAGTGCGATTGCCAAAGACGTGGCCGAGGTGGTCGCCAAGGGCACCCAGCTCGCCATCGTTGTGGGAGGCGGCAACATCTTCCGCGGGCTGAAGGGATCAGCTGCCGGCATGGAGCGGGCCACGGCCGATTACGTCGGCATGTTGGCCACGGTGATGAATGCGATCACCTTGCAAGACGGCTTGGAGCGGGCCGGTGTTCCCACCCGGGTGCAAAGCGCTATCGCCATGCAGGAGGTGGCGGAGCCTTACATCCGCCGCAAGGCGATGCGGCATCTCGAGAAGGGGCGAGTGGTGATCTTCGGTGCCGGCTGCGGCAATCCCTTTTTCACCACCGACACCACCGCGGCTTTGCGCGCTGCTGAGATCAACGCCCATGTGGTGCTCAAGGCGACCAAGGTGGACGGTGTCTATGACAAAGATCCGGTGCGCTTCCCTGATGCGGTGCGCTACGAGCACCTCACCTTCCAAGACGTCTTGGCCAATGAGCTGGGCGTCATGGATGCCACCGCCATTGCCCTTTGCAAAGACAACACCATCCCCATCGTGGTGTTTGATCTGTTTGGTTCCGGCAACATTGCCCGGGCCGTTGCCGGTGAACCGATCGGGACCCGAATTACATCCGCTGCTTGACCATGGATCTTGAAGCCAGCATGTCCAAGTCGCTGGAAGCCACCCAGCGCAACTTCAACACCATTCGCACCGGCCGGGCCAATACCTCGCTGCTCGACAAGGTGATGGTGGAGTACTACGGCGCCGATACGCCCCTGAAATCCCTGGCCACGATTTCAGCGCCCGATTCCCAAACGATCCAGATCCAACCCTTTGACATGGGCTCGATGGCCTTGATCGAGAAGGCGATCGGCATGAGTGATCTGGGCCTGACCCCCAACAACGACGGCAAGTTGATTCGCATCAACATTCCTCCCCTCACCGAGGAACGCCGCAAGGAGCTCTGCAAGATCGCTTCCAAATACGCCGAAGAGGGCAAGGTGGCCCTGCGCAATGTGCGCCGCGATGCGATCGATCAGATCAAAAAACGCGAAAAAGATGGTGAGCTCTCGGAAGATCTCAGCCGTGATGAGCAGGACAAGGTTCAAAAGGTGACCGACAAGTTCATCGCCGATTTGGAGAAACTGCTGGCTGATAAAGAAGCCGACATCCTCAAGGTGTGAGTTTCGATGTTGCTGTGGTGGGTGCTGGTGCCGCCGGGGCGGCAACGGCCTACCAACTCGCCCTGCGTGGACGCTCGGTTGTCTTGATCGATGAGCGCGCCTTGCCGCGCTCCAAACCCTGTGGCGGAGGCATGGCTGCCTCTGTTCAGCAATGGTTTCCTTGCGACCTCACGCCGGCGGTGGATCGGGTGATTGATCGGGTGCGATTCACCTGGTGTTTGGAGGATCCGGTGATTGCCGATCTTCCCGGTGAATCCCCGTTTTGGATCGTGCGCCGTGATGTGCTCGATGGCTACTTAGCTGATCAGGCTGCTGCCGCTGGCGCGGAACGCTTGGAGGGCCAAGCTGTCACCGAAGTCAGCCGCCATGGCGATGGCTGGGAGCTGTGCATTGGTGCGCAGCGCCTACAGGCCCGGGCGCTGGTGTTGGCCCATGGCTCCCGCGGTGATCTCGTGAACCAGTTGGGGGTGGCTGATCCCAATCCCCGTTTGGCCGCGGCCTTAGCCCTGGAGGTGGAGGGGCCGGTGGATGAACCGCAAACGGCGCGGTTTGAGTTTGGCTTGGTCAAACACGGCTTCTGCTGGTGCTTTCCCCGCAGTGGCGGCTACAGCGTTGGCATTGGCACGTTTCTGGGTCGCACCGTGGCCGACTACGACCAGGTGCTCACCGCTTTGCTGCCCAGCCTGGGCCTAGATCCCCAGGCAGGGGAGCGCCGTCATTGGCCGCTGCGGGTTTGGAATGGCCACCACCCACTGCACCGCGACGGTGTCGTGGCGGTTGGCGATGCGGCCTCGCTGGCGGATCCCTTCTTGGCGGAGGGGTTGCGCCCGGCTTTGCTCTCGTCCTTGCGCGCGGCGGAAGCTTTGGATGCTTATCTCTCTGGAGAGCAGCAGGCCTTGGCTGGCTACACCCGCACCATGCGCAGCGAGTGGGGCGAATCGATGAGCTGGGGCCGCCGCATTGGTCAAGTGTTTTATCGCTTCCCCAAGGTCGGCTACCAGCTGGGGATCAAACGGCCCACGGCGCCGCAGCGCATTGCTCAGATCTTGAGTGGTGAGATGGGTTATGGCGACATTGCTCAGCGGGTGATCCGCCGGTTGGGCGGCGGCTTGTTGGGGGCGGGACGTTGATTCCGCTTCTTGCCCCTTGCCCATTGGAGGCTGGATGGGAGTTGATCTGGCAGCAGAGCTTGCCCAACCCAGCCGCTGATCAGCGCTTGGGTGGTTTCTCTGGGATGGCGCTCGATTGGCCGCGGCGGCGCCTGTGGCTGCTTAGCGATGCCAAGCGCACCCACAGCCTTGAGCTGCGCTGGGATGGAACCGTGCGCCAGCCCTTGCTATCGGCGCAGGCTCCCCAGCCGTTGCAGGGGCAAGGCCGCCAGAAGCTGGATGGTGAAGCGCTGGTGCGCACACCCGGGGGTAGTCCGGAGCGGTTTTGGATGGCCAGTGAAGCCCGTAACCCCCAAAAGCGACCAGCCTCCCTGTTGGAGCTGAAGCTGCTCCGCTCCGGTGGCTTTGCCATCCAGCAGCAATGGCCGTTGCCCGCCGAGTGGCAACCACAGCAGGGTCAAGGCATGCGCCGCAACAAAGGGCCCGAGGCCCTGGTTGCCTTGCCGGGGCTGCGGTTTGTGCTCGCAGCGGAGGCTCCATTGCAACAGGATTCATCGCGCCAATTGCGCCTGCTGCTGGCTAAGCAGCAGGGCCAGCAGATGCAATTCACCCCCCTGGGAACACCGCTGCTGGTTAGTGCGCCTTTAGAAGCCCAGCCCCATTGGGGGCTCACCGCATTGCTGCCTGCTCAGGCTGGAGAGCAGCCACCACTACTGGCCCTATGGCGTGGGTACGCCGAGCCCAATAAATGGTGGAACCGGCTCAGCTTGCTGCCAGCGGTTCCTCTCGATCAGAAGCCAGAGCGAGCTGTGGCTCCCTTGATGCGCTGGGATCTGCGCGATCTTGGCTTAGAGCCCGACAACTGGGAGGCGTTAACCGCTGGACCGCAACTGGAGGATGGACGTCCCACCCTGCTGCTGGCCAGCGATGACAACTTCAGCCCCTTCCAGCAGAACCGCTTGGCTCTGCTGGCACCCCTGCAACCTGAAGCCTGCGCCTCAGCGGACAGCCGCTAGGGCTGCGCCAAGACCGGCGCGCACATCTTCGGGATGGAGCTTGCCGTCGTGGTCGCGATCGAGGGCATCGAAGACGGCATCGCTACCGAGCCATTCCTCGCGGCAGATGCAGCCGTCGCCATCGAGATCGTTGAGCAGAAAGATCTCTTGGGCTGCATGGGCGAATGCGGCACCACCTTCCAGCACGGCAAGGCGATGGGCCAGCTGGGCTTCAAGGGTTTCGATGGCTTTGGTGAAGCCCTGGATTCCTTCGGCCAGCTTTTCGTGGGCCATGCGGTCTTCGGCCATCATCTGCTCGAAGCGCTGGGCATCGATGCTGAGCTTGTCCAGCTCGCTACTGGGGTTGCTGCCATCCAGCTTGCGCACCAAGGTGCCCTCTTGCTTGCGCAGCTGATCAAGCAGTTTGGGGGAGATGGTCAGCAGGTCGCAGCCGGCCAGCTCGATGATCTCGTCGAGGTTGCGGAAGCTGGCACCCATCACCTCAGTGGAGTAGCCGTGCTTTTTGAAGTAGTTGAAGATCTTGGTGACCGACACCACACCGGGATCTTCTGGGCCTGGATAGCTATCGCGGCCGGTGTCCTTCTTGAACCAGTCGAGGATCCTGCCAACAAAGGGTGAGATCAAGGTCACCTTGGCTTCGGCGCAGGCCGCGGCTTGGGCGAAACCAAACAGCAGGGTCAAGTTGCAGTGAATGCCTTCACGTTCCAGCTGTTCAGCAGCTTTGATGCCCTCCCAGGTGGAGGCGATTTTGATCAGGACATGGTCATTGCTGATGCCAGCGTCGTTGTAGAGCCCAATCAGCTTGTGGGCCTTGGCGATGGTGGCTTCCGTGTCGTAGCTCAGGCGAGCATCCACTTCGGTCGACACGCGGCCCGGCACGATTTTGAGAATCTCTTTGCCGAAGGTCACGCAGATTTCATCGAGCGCCTCGGCGACCACCTGCTCAGCAGGGGCGGTGGGGCCGATCAGCGCGCGTGAGGCCTTCAGGGTCTCATCGATCAGGTTTTGGTAGGCCGGTATCTGGGCGGCGGCCAGGATCAACGAGGGGTTGGTGGTGGCGTCCCTCGGAGTGAACGTCTTGATGGCCTCAAGGTCGCCGGTATCGGCTACCACGACGGTCATGCTGGAGAGCTGCTCAAGCAAACTGGCCATGGCAGGGGCTTGCGGATGACGTCAACGTAGCCATCAAAGAAGCGGTCAGATCAAGTTGTCTTTAAGGCTTTAGCAACTGCTTTTGAGGGCGGAATCTGCTCGATCACCAGCAGGGCTTCAATGATGCTGCGGGCCACCGGCGCCGCCACGGTTGAGCCATAAACATGCTCCCCTTGAGGCTCATCCACCACCACCAGCACCACAAAGCGGGGATCTTCAACGGGTAGGTGGGCCACAAAGCTGGTGATCAGGGCGCCTGGGATGTAGACGCCGTTGGCGGCTTTTTGGGCAGTACCGGTCTTGCCGCCAATGCGGTAGCCCGGAATACGCGCCACCTGGCCACTGCCCTCTTCCACCACGCTCTCCATCCAAGCCAGCACCTGTTGGCTGACGGCTGGATCCAGCAATTGCCGTCCGCTGAGGCGGCTGGAGTCAGACAGCTCGGTGCCGCTGCGCAGGCCGCGGGTGATGTGGGGGCTGACCAAACGGCCGCCATTGGAGAGCATCCCGTGCAGTTGCAGCAGCTTCAGCGGTGTCAGGGCTAGGCCCTGGCCAAAGGAGGCCGTGGCCGGTTCGATCGCATTGGCCGTGAAGGTGTCCAGCGACTTGAGTTGGCCGCTGACGGCACCTGGCAGATCGGTGTCAGGCGCGTTGTTGAGCTCAAGTTTGTTGAGCCATTGCCAGTAGTTGCGGCTATCCATCCGCTGCATGGCCTGAACCATGCCGACATTGCTGGAGACCTGCAAAACCTTGGCCAAATCAATCCGGCCGTGAGCTTTTTTGTCGTGGTTGTGGATGGGCCAGCCGCTGATCGTGAGGGAGCCCTTGTCGTCGATGGTGCTGGTGCTGGTGAGCGCTTTGGCTTGCAGCGCGATAGCCAGGTTGATGGGCTTGAAGGTGGAGCCGGGCTCATAGAGATCCTGCACAGCCCATTCGCGAAACAAGCCGGGCTTGAACTTCCAAAACCGGTTGGGGTCATAGGTGGGCACCGAGGCCAACGCCAAAAGCTCGCCGTTTCGGGCATCCATCACCAGGGCAGCGCCTCGTTTGGCATTCCATTTCTCGACTTGACGCAGCAACTCCAGCTGGGCCACCCGTTGCAGGCGGGTGTCGAGGGTGAGCTGCAGCCGCAGGTCATCGCGATGCATGCTGCCGGCGCCGATGCCATCGGGGAGGGGGGTGCCATCACCGCTGCGGCGGATGCCGAGCTTCAGCTCTTGGCTGCGCAACTTGTCATCCAGGCTCAGTTCAAGCCCGGCTTGCGGAGAGCGCTCCAGGTTGAGGAAACCGAGCACATTGGCGAAGAGGTCGCCTTGGGGATAGATCCTCTGCGGTCCGTGCTCGAAATCAATGCCATCGATGTTGAGCGCTTTGAGCCGTGCTGCGGTGGATGGCTCCAGGTTGCTCGCCAGCCGCACGCCTGAGCGGTGCTGGCCCATGCGCTGGCTGAGGCTGCTTGCACTCACGCCCAGGATTGGAGCCAGCTTTTCAGCCACCTCGCGCGGGCTGCGCCGTTGCTCTGGATCATCGCCAGGCCAGCGGAAGTAGCGGGGGTGGGCCCAGACCGTCACCCGCTCTTCATCAATGGCCAGAAGCCGGCCTTGTCGATCCACAATCGTGCGGCGGCGACCCAGCGGATTGCGGCGTTCGGTTTGGGCTTGGCGAGCGCGGCTTTCGAGTTGTTCGCCAGCCACCAGCTGCAACCAAGCCAGCCGCATGCCCAGTCCGCCCAGGGCGCTGCAAAGCAACACCACCACCGTGATCAAGCGACTGGAGGGCACAGGGTGGAGTTTCAGGACCCGCCCCCTGCGTTTGCGACTAGCCACGCGCGTTTGAGACACCCTCAGTAACCAGCCGCGATCCAGTTGAGCTTCAGGCCCGGCGATGGCTTGACCGATGCGCTGGCCGCAGGTGGTGGGCTGGGCAGGAACACCAGATCTTGACTGCTGGTGGCCACCAGAGCTCCTGGACGTTTGGCGCTACGCAGGTAGTGCTGCTCCAGGGCTGATTGGCTTTCCATCAGCCGGTGTTCAAGCGCTTGGGCCCGTTGCAGCTGGCGGAAATCACCGCCCCAGCGCCCTTGCCAGTGCAGGGTGAGGCCAGCCATGGCCAGGGCCGCAACGCCGGTGGCCAACAAGGCGCCATCAGTGATGCGATGGAGGTTGGCCAGCCACGGCGCTTGGCGCGCCATCCGATGCGTTGAGAGCGCCCCTTGCAGCAGTTCCAGTGAACGCTTTTGGCGCTGAACTTTGCGTTGCGCCACCTGGCTGCGCCTTGAGCCACTGACCCTTCGTCGTTCTGGAAGGGGAACAGCCACCATCGAGCGCACCAGGCCGTAATGCGCCAGTGAACCACCTGGATTTGGGCCAGGCAAGGCTCAACTGCCCAGTAGCACCAGGTTGAAAAAGGTGAGTCCGTTCCAGAGGCCGTGCATCACCACCGTGCTCAGCAGGCGGCCACTGCTCCAGCGCAACCAACCCAGCCCAATGCCCAGGGCCAGCAGTGGTGGGGCTTCGCTGAGGCTGAGGTGGGCCAGGGCAAACACCAAGGCGCTGACACCGATGCCGGCGGCAATGCCCCAACGGGCGCCCACAACCGGCAGCAACACCCCGCGAAACAGCAACTCCTCAAACAGAGGAGCCAGCACGGTGGCGGTGAAGGCCAGCATCAGCAAAGCCAAGCTGCTGCGGCCATTGAGCACTTCCTCCAGCAAGGGATTGCTGCCCCCTGCATTGGGCCAAAAGCGCTCCACCAACCAGCCGCTGAGGGCAACGATCGGCAAGCTCATCAACAGTCCTCGCCCGGCTTGCGGCCAGTTCAGCCAGCTCGCTCGCCATTGCAGCCAGCGGGATTCGCCGGCGGGTAGGCCGCGCAGCAACAGGGCCAGCACCACCACCGCCGGCAG
>CENJ01169762.1_pt1 | contig 13353 bp, 11 predicted proteins | sample 356161 | NCBI WGS metagenome assembly CENJ01 (sample SAMEA2619531, study PRJEB7988) | marine metagenome | biome: marine biome (ENVO:00000447); feature: surface water layer (ENVO:00002042); material: "saline water (ENVO:00002010), including plankton (ENVO:xxxxxxxx)" | depth 5 m
CCATTCTCAAAGGCTGTGGGAAAAACCAGACCGGCTGGAACTCCCGCCGCCGGATTGACGCGCACATGCCGCTGCGCATTCACAGACGCGCCGTCGCAGGTGCATGATCACTGATACGCATTCAACAGATACACTTCAAAGGCGCGAAGGAACCGACATGGACCATCTTCACACCACCGACGAGATTTTCTTTGGCAATGGCGCGCTCGACCGCGCCCAGGCGGAGGCCATAATTCGCGAGGCGCTGGTCGATGCGGATGATGGCGAGCTGTTTCTTGAAATGCGGCACGCCGAAATGCTGATGATCGATGATGGACGTCTGAAAAGCGCCAGCTATGACCAGTCGAGCGGGTTCGGCCTTCGCGCCATCGCTGGTGAGGCCCATGGCTATGCCCATGCGGGCGACCTCAGCGAGGCGGCGCTGCAACGCGCGGCAGACAGTGTGAAGGCTGTTACGCGTGGCTATTCTGGCACAGCGGCACAGCCGCCGGTATCCGCAAGCAACCGCCCCCTCTATGGCGACGGCAATCCGCTTGTCGGCACACCGTTCGAGGCCAAGGTCACGCTTCTGCAGGAAATCGACGCCTTTGCCCGCGCCGCCGACCCGCGCGTGGTGCAGGTCAGCGCTTCGGTCTCCGGATCATGGCAGGCGGTGCAGATCATCCGCGCCGATGGCCATCGGGCTGCCGACATCCGGCCGCTTGTCCGGCTGAATGTATCGGTTGTCGTGGCCGAGGACGGACGCATGGAATCAGGCTCGTCAGGTGCCGGCGGACGGGTGATGTTCGATTCCTACATGCAGCCCGAAATCTGGCAGGCGCAGGTGCGCGAGGCCCTTCGCATTGCCACTGTCAATCTGGGTTCTGTCCCTGCCCCTGCCGGCGAGATGGAAATCGTTCTGGGATCCGGATGGCCCGGCGTCATGCTGCACGAGGCTGTCGGCCATGGCCTCGAAGGTGATTTCAACCGCAAGGGCACATCGGCCTTCAGTGGCCGGGTCGGCGAACAGGTGGCCTCGAAAGGGGTGACGGTGGTCGATGACGGCACCATCCAGGACCGCCGCGGATCGATTACAATCGATGACGAAGGCACGCAGTCACGTCGCAATGTGCTGATCGAGGACGGCATTCTTCGCGGCTACATGCAGGACCGGCAGAATGCCCGCCTCATGGGGGTCGAGCCAACCGGCAATGGCCGGCGCGAGAGCTTTGAACATGCACCGATGCCGCGCATGACCAACACCTTCATGGAGAATGGTGACCATGATCCCGCCGAAATCGTCGCCTCGATGAAAAAAGGGCTCTACGCGGTGAATTTCGGTGGCGGTCAGGTCGACATCACATCCGGCAAGTTCGTCTTCGCCGCGTCAGAGGCCTATCTTGTCGAGAATGGCAAGATCGGTGCCCCGGTCAAGGGGGCAACGCTGATTGGCAACGGCCCCGACGCGATGACGAAAATCAGCATGATCGGGAATGACATGAGGCTCGACAGCGGTGTCGGCACCTGTGGCAAGTCCGGGCAGAGCGTTCCTGCCGGCGTCGGCCAGCCGACCGTGAAGATGGGCGGCATCACCGTAGGCGGCACCGAGGCCGCCTAACCCGAATCGCCGGTTCTGGAAGGTCGGGTGAGATACGGCACCAGCAGCAGCATGGCCAGCGTGACAGCACCGCCGAAGCCGAACGGATATTGCGATCCCCCAAGATCATAGAGCGGACCGGCAACAACCAGCCCAATCACCTGGCCCAGCGAGCCGAATCCCTGGATCAGGCCGAGCGAGCCCCCCATGGTGGTGGCACCTGCAAGCATGCTGGCAGCGCTGCTGATCGCCGGGGTGGCAATGGCGTAGCCAAAACAGATCGACGTGGTGACCACCAGCATCTGCGCCAGCCGGGCATCATTGCCGGGAAGCAGTCCCAGCACCAGAAGCACTGTCAGCACCTGCCCTAAAATGAGCAACGCGCCACCAATTCCCGTGGCCCCGACCTCGCCGAACCGTCCTACCACATGCCTGATCAGCACCGCCTGGACGAGGATGATACATACCCCGACATAGGCAAACAGCCAGCCGGTTTCGCGTGCTCCGAACCCCAGATAATCCCGCAGCACGAGGACAAATGAAGCTTCGACCTGCGCAAATGACAGGTTCAGCGCCAGCGACACCAGCGCATATGGTGCCAATGGCGAGCGCAACAGCGAGCGCACCCGCACCGCCATGCCATCATCGCTCCGCGTGAGCTGGATCCGCCCCCCTTCAGGTGCCTTCATGCGCGATGTCATCACCAGCGCGACAAGGGAAAAGCCGGCGGCCAGCAGGAAGGGCGTGCGGTGCACCGGACCGCCACCGACATCGGCCAGCAATCCGCCAAGCGCCGGCCCGGCAACAAAACCGACACCGATGGCAGCCCCGAGGAGGCCCATATACTGGGCACGCCTCTCGGGAGGAGACCGATCCGCGATCATCGCCTGGATCACGCCGGTATTGCCGGCCGCAAAGCCGCCGATCAGCCGCGCCGCGAACATCGAGACAATGTCAGCCGACAGCGCAAACCACAGATTGGCTGCCGCACCGACAAGAAGCGAGACCGACAGCACTTTTCGCCGCCCGAAATGATCGGACAGCCGCCCCTGAATCGGATTGGCGATAAACATGGCAAAGGCATAGGACGCCAGAAGCAGTGTCATCACGCTTGCCGGCAGACCAAGCGTTTCGATGACGGTATAGGGGAGCACCGGGATCAGTGCCCCGACACCTATAAAATTCATCCCCACAATAAGCAGAAGAACCGGCATGTCGCCCTATCTTACCAGAGCCTAACCATTGCTGGCGAGACCGCGCCTTACTGTCACTGATATTGCTCGGCAGAGAAGATCCGGCTCAGATCTCCGTTCCACGACGTTTCATTGAGTCGCAAGAGGCGGTCCGCCGGCGTCTCGCCGCTTGTCACGACCTCGCGAAGCGGCGCAAGAAACCCGCTTTCGTCATTACCGCTGTCATCGATCCGCGCACGCCGACGCAGACCGGCTGAGGCAAGGCCGACAAGCTCGCTTGCAAGCTTGTGGACATCACGCCCGCCAAGCTGCCCGCGCAGACCATCACGCGACACGGACAGGCGCGCCTCCATCACATCATTTGCCGTCAGCCCGGATGCGAGGTCGGCTGCCGCGGAAAGCGATTCTTCATCATAGAGAAGCCCGACCCAGAACGCCGGCAGCGCACAGATGTTGCCCCACGCCCCGCCATCGGCACCGCGCATCTCGAGATACCGCTTCAGCCGTACCTCAGGGAAGGCTGTGGTGATGTGGTCCTGGAAGTCCGCCATGCTTGGCATCTGCCCTTCAAAACCCGGGAGCATCCCATCCATGAAATCGCGGAAGGACTGTCCGGCCACATCGATGTAGTCGTCCCCCCGATGCAGAAAATACATCGGGACATCAAGAATATAGTCGATCCACTGCTCATAGCCGAAATAGGGATCGAACACACAGGCCGGCACGCCGCTTCGCGATGCATCGGTATCTGTCCAGGCATGCGCCCTTGTCGACAGCCAGCCGGACGGCTTGCCATCCTTGAACGGGGAATTGGCAAACAGCGCGGTTGCCACAGGCTGCAACGCCAGCGAGGTGCGGAACTTCTTCCGCATGTCGGCCTCGTCGGCGAAATCCAGATTGACCTGAACGGTGCAGGTCCGGAGCATCATATCAAGGCCAAGCGTGCCAACCTTCGGCATGTGGCGGCTCATGATCTTGTACCGCCCCTTCGGCATGAAGCTGATATCCTCACGCCGCGCCGTCGGATGATAGCCAAGCCCCATCATACCGATTTCCAGAGGTTTTGCGGCGGCAAGCATATGTCGTAGATGGCGGCCGGTCTCGTTGCAGGTCTGATGTATATCGTCGAGCAACGCGCCTGACAGCTCCAACTGCCCACCAGGCTCCAGCGTCACCGCACCACCGTCAGCATCAATGATGCCGATAATATTGCCCTTCTCCATGATGGGCTCGGCAGCAGGACCGAGTTCGGTCAGCAACCGGTCCAGAAGCGCGCCGACGCCGGCCTCACCCTCATAGGCAACCGGCGCCAGGCTTTGCCGATGGAACAGGAATTTTTCGTGCTCGGTGCCGATTTTCTGCTGATCTGGCGGGGTTTCACCACCGCTGACCCAAGCCACCATCTGGCCGAAATCCACCGGGTCTTCGTGAGGCTTATGCATGGGGGTTCCGTCTGGCAATCCGTTGGATCAGGTCTGTACTGGTCATCTTGCCCAGTCTCCACAGACAGCCTGAAAGCAGGTGAGCGCGGCAATCGCGGCGGTATCGGCGCGCAATATGCGCGGACCGAGTGAAAGTTTCAAACTATTTCGCACCCCGGAAAGATGGGCGCGTTCAGCCGCCGAGAACCCGCCTTCCGGACCAATCAGCACCGCTGCCCGATCAATCGGGACAGCCGCCGCCAACCGCGCAATGGCATTGGCGTCTGCATCATCCGCGCTGGCCTCGTCGCAGAACAGCAGCGTCCGGTCCTCGCCACAGGCGGCAAGCGCCTCTGACAACGGGGTAAATGGCAGGATCTCGGCAACATCAAGGCGTTCCGTCTGTTCGGCTGCCTCGATGGCGTTGGCCATCATCCGGTCGTCATTCACCCGCGTCACCTGACAATGGTCGGTGCGCACCGGCCAGATGCGGCGGCAGCCCATTTCCGAGGCCTTCTGCGCGATGAAATCCAGCCGCGCCTTTTTCACCGGCGCGAAGATCAGCCACAGATCGGGGCTGGCCTTCTGCGGCCTGGTCTGGTGCTGCGCCAACAGGTGACAGCTTCGTTTGCCGTCACGATGCAGCGTGGCATGCCATTCCCCGTCACGGCCATTGAAGATCGCGACCGCATCGCCGTCGCCAAGCCGCATCACATTCAACAGGTAATGTTGCTGGTCACTGCCGGGAAGCAGGGTTTGGCCCATGGCAATGTCATCCTCGACAAAAAGCCTGGCCTTGGGAGAGGCTGCGTTCATCTGCCACATGTAGGCCACAGGCGCAGGCTTTGCAAGCGGAGTGGCAGCCCTGCACCGCCGCTGTACGCTGGCCACAAAACAGGCTAAGACTCAGCCTATGGCGACCTCTCCACAGCACCCCCCGAAGCCGCCGCACGGCCCGCATTCCGACATTGCCCCACCGGCGTGGTGGCGGCACATGCCGCCGGCAAGCCACCCCTATCTTCTGCTGGCACGGTTCGACCGCCCGATTGGCTGGTGGCTGCTGTTGCTTCCCGGCTGGTGGGTGATCCCGGCCGCTTCCGCTGATGCCGGCCTTGTGCTGTGGATGATGGCGCTGTTCCTGATCGGCGCTGTAACGATGCGGGCCGCCGGATGCGTGGTAAACGATTTGTGGGACCGCCGGCTCGACCAGAAGGTCGAACGCACCGCGGCGCGCCCACTTGCCGCCGGCACGGTCAGCACCTTTCAGGCCTTGATGTTTCTGGCCGGGCTTTGCGCCATCGGGCTTGTGGTGCTGCTGCAGCTTCCACCGGCGGCGATCATCGCCGGCGTTGCGGCCTTGCCGCTTGTCATTCTCTACCCTCTTGCCAAGCGCGTGACCTGGTGGCCGCAGGCGGTGCTGGGGCTGACATTCTCATGGGGCGTGCCACTTGGCTGGACGGCGACAACCGGGGGCATGCCGCCAGCAGCCCTGCTTCTTGTCTATGCGGGAAGCGTCTGCTGGGTGTTCGGCTATGACACCATCTATGCGGTGCAGGATATGGAGGATGACCGCACTGTCGGCGTGCGCTCCTCGGCGCTCGGGCTTGGCCGGCATCTTCGATCGGGTGTGGCGTTCGCCTACGCGCTGGCGGTGGCCGGGCTGGCGGCCGGGTTCCTGGCACTGCTTGGCACCGGCATCTGGATCGCCGGGCTGACGCTGATGGCGGTACATCTTGGCTGGCAGGTACGAAGCCTCGATGCCGAGGATCCGGCAAAGGCACTTCGCCTGTTCAAATCGAACCGCGATGCCGGGCTGTTCCTTGTTGCCGGGATTGCACTTCACAGCCTGACCAGCTGACCCGTCGGCAGGATCCGGTCCTAGAGAAAAGCCCCGACATCGTCAGCGGTGACAGCTTGCAGCTGCCAGGGCCCCTCGGCATGAATGGCGCGGGATTGCAGATGGCTGTTGATTTCCTGACGCCAGACCTTGTCCGCAACCACAGTCTCGATGAATTCCGGCAGGGTGGCCAATGTCACCTTCCCGCCAGACCCCCCGGTCTCGCCAGCCACCGCATGAACAATGCCGGCCGCCGAATCCTGCGACAGGGTCTGGAACTTGCGGTTGCGCGCGGGGATACGGGACAGACCAGCAGGCCAGCCGCCACCAACATCCAGAACCCCGCTTCGCGCGCTGTACCCGAAAACAGGCTCAGCCGCGGCGACAATCTCGCCGCCAGCCTCGACGACCGGAAGATGTGTCACCACCCCGGCAAACAGCCTCACATAGTCATAGGCAATCCCCAATGCCTCGGTCCTGTGCATGATCTGGAGCTGGTCCGGATCAAGCCAGGCGATGTTCAGCATCACATCGGTTCCCGCCGAGGGATGCGCCGTGCAGGACACCGCGCCGTAATAGCTGATCGTTGCGGCATGAACGATATCGCAGTCATGCAGGATCGCCGGGGTCACCGGCACCAGCGCCGCGTCACCAAATTTCCGGCGAAGCTGGACTGGCGCACGATTCGACCCGACGGACAGCACAGCTGTACGACCGGCAAGAAGCGCCGGATCGTCAAGCTGACGGACCGCGCCATGGTCAAGCACGTAACCGCCTTCCGGCGCATGGTAGGGATAGTCCGCGGCACGCTCGGCCTCGGTCTGCGGGCCAAGATAGCGGTCCTGATCAGGAAAAATGGCCATGCTCAGACCGACAGGGCTGCTGTCTGGTCAAGACCAAGCGCGATGTTCATGTTCTGCACTGCCGCGCCAGACGCGCCCTTGCCAAGATTGTCCAGCCGCGCGCTGAGCCAGAACCGGCTCTTGTCCTCGCTGCCAAAAACAAACAGCTCCATATGGTCCCGACCGGCAAGCGCAGACGCATCAAGCAGAGCTGCCGCCACTTCGGGGTCACCGGCCTGTTCCATGCCCATGCGGATAAAGGGGCTGGCTGCGAACTTTGCCGCCAAGACATCCTGAATGTCGGCAGCAGTGACGGTTTTGGCCAGCTGTGTCGCGTGAAGCGGCAGATGCACCAGCATGCCGGCATAGAAGGAGCCCACCGATGGCATGAAAATCGGCGCCCGGTCGAGCGCGGCATAGGCCTGCATTTCCGGAAGATGCTTGTGCGCCATTGTCAGGCCATAGGCCCCGTGCGGCGGCATCTCGCCAGCCTCGAACTTCGCGATCATGGCCTTGCCGCCACCGCTGTAGCCAGAAACGGCTGGCACCGTCAACGCTGCATCAGACGCGATGATCCCGGCCTCGACAAGCGGGCGCGCCAGCGCCAGAAACCCGGTCGGATAACATCCGGGATTGCTGATCCGTGCTGATCTGGCAACAGCGTCATACGCGCCATCCACAAGCTCGGCAAAGCCGTAATCCCAGCCATCTGCCGTACGATGTGCGGAGGAGGCGTCAATCACCCGCGCGCCGACCTCTGCGGCCAGGGCTGCGGAATCACGCGCGGCATCATCGGGAAGGCACAGAATGGTGATGTCGCATCCGGACATCATGGCGCGCCGCGCATGCGGGTCCTTGCGCTCGGCATCGCCAAGTGTCACAGGTGTGACAAACGGATGCGCCTCAAGACGATCCTGCACCTGCAGGCCGGTTGTGCCGGCCGCGCCATCGATGAAAATGCGGTAGGTCATCGCGGTGTGATAAACAGATTGGGCCCCCCTTGCAAGGATGGTGAAGGAAAGCCAGCTATGATGCAGTGGCATGGCGCTGTGCCTGTTGAAACACACCGACCGACCCTGTTATGTGGAAAAGGTTATGAGCAAGCTTGAAGAACATCTGATTTCCGAACTTCTCGACGCAGCGATTGCGGCGGGTGCCGATGGTGCCGATGCCGGTGTCGCGCGAAGCGAGGGAAGCTCTGTTTCCGTCCGCCTAGGCAAGGTTGAGGCCAGTGAGCGCGCCGAGGAGGTGGACGCCGCCCTTCGCGTGTTCGTTGGCAGGCGCAATGCCTCAGTCTCCACCAGCCAGCTTGATTCCGAGAATATCAGGGTGCTGGCCGAACGCGCCGTCGCCATGGCGAAGGTGGCCCCGGAAGACCCCTATGTGCGGATGGCCAGCGCTGATGAAATCGCCCGCGAGATTCCGCAGGTGGAAATCTATGACGAGATTGTGCCAAGCACCGAACAGCTGACCGAAAGCGCTCTTGCCGCCGAGGATGCGGCTGTCTCTGTCGAGGGCATCACCAATTCGGAAGGCGGCTCGGCAAGCCATGGCACCACCCATGTGATGATTGCCACAAGCAACGGCTTTGCCGCCGATTACCGCCGCTCCTCGCAAGGCATCTCCGCCGTCGTCATCGCCGAGAAGGATGGGGCGATGGAGCGTGACTATGACTACACGGCAGCCGTCTTCGGCGAAGACCTGGACCCGCCGGAACAGGTCGGTGCCAGCGCTGCAGAACGCACCCTGTCGCGCCTCGGGCCGCGAAAGCCCGAGACTGGCCAGTTCCCGGTTGTCTATCACCAGCGTGTCGCCGGATCTCTTGTCGGCACCATGGCGGGCGCCATCAATGGTGCCGCGATTGCGCGCGGGACAAGCTTCTTGAAGGATAGCATGGGCGAACAGGTGACCAGTGAAGGCCTGACCTTCATCGATGATCCGCTGCGCCCGCGTGGGATGGCCTCGCGCCTGTTCGATGGCGAGGGCCTTCCGGTAGAGCGCCGCGCCATGGTCGAGGACGGTGTGCTGAAAAGCTGGTTTCTCGACATTGCATCGGCAACGAAACTTGGTCTCACCCCGAATGGCCAGGCCGCGCGTGGCATGGGAAGCGCCCCCTCTCCCGGAAGCAGCAATTTCTATCTCGAGAATGGCGAGATCAGCTTTGACGAGCTGATTGCCGATATCGAGGAAGGATTCCTGGTGACCGAGATGATGGGAAGTTCCGTCGACATGATCACCGGCGATTACAGCCGCGGTGCCGGCGGGTTCTGGATCAGCAAGGGCAAGGTGACCCACGCCGTGTCCGAAGCCACCATCGCCGGCAATCTGAAGGATATGTTCAAGGCGATGACCCGCGCCAATGATATCGACATGCGGCGCAGCACCGCCGCCCCGTCGCTTCGCATCGAAAGCATGATGGTGGCCGGATCATGAGCTTTGTCGCCCCGGTCGGCGCACGCCGCGGCCTGCGCGACTGGATCGAACTGATTTTCAAGGATCACGGATTCCTGCGAATCTGGTGGCACAACCACCATGAGGTGGCCCCGGGGATGTATCGCTCGAACCAGCCCGGGCCGTCGCGGGTGCGCGCCGCCGCCGATAAGGGCATCCGGACCATCATCAATCTGCGCGGCCCGCGAAGCGATGGCGGATGGCAGCTTGAGGCAGAGGCCTGTGCCGAAGCCGGAATCACCCTTCTCGATTTCACCGCGCGCTCCCGCGCCGCCCCGGACAAGGCGATGCTTCACGCCGCCCGCGATCTCTTCGCCGAAGCGGCGCGTCCAGCACTGATGCATTGCAAGTCCGGTGCAGACCGGGCGGGGCTGATGTCGGCGCTGTATCTGCTGGTGGTGGAAGGGCGTCCGGCCCGCGAGGCGGCCACCCAGCTGGCCTGGAAATATGGCCATGTGAAGCAGGCCAAGACAGGCCTTCTCGACGCGTTCTTCCATGCCTATATCCCGTATGAGGATCAGGGGATGGCCTTTTATGACTGGGTCGACACCGTTTATGACCCGGACGAGGTCACCCGCAATTTTCAGGCAAAAGGATGGGCGGTGCGCCTGACCGACAGCATCCTGCGCCGCGAATAGCCCGGCCTATCCCTCCAGCGATTGCAGCCTGCACAGCCGCGCATAGAGACCGTCAGCGGCGATCAGCTCGTCATGCGTGCCACGTTCGGCAATATGGCCATCTTCCATGACGAGAATCATGTCAGCGTCACGAATTGTTGACAGCCGGTGCGCAACCACCAGCGTGGTACGCCCTTTCTGAAGGGTTGCCAGCGCCTCCTGAACCTGCTGTTCAGCCGCAGCGTCAAGCGCCGCTGTTGCCTCGTCCAGAAGCAGGATCGGCGCGTCTTTCAGCATCGCTCTGGCAATGGAAATACGCTGGCGTTGCCCTCCGGACAGCCTGTTGCCCATGGCCCCGACCTCGGCATCATAGCCCCCATCAAGCGCCATGATGAACGCATGCGCCGCCGCGGCCCGCGCCGCAGCCTCGATATCGTCACGGCTTGCCCCCGGACGTCCGAATTCGATGTTAGCCGCGATGGTGTCGTCGAACAGGATGGCGTCCTGGCTGACCAGCGCGATGTTCCGACGAAGGCTCTCAAGCGTCACCGCCGTGATATCCGCACCATCGATCCTGATCGTGCCACCACTGCAGTCGAAGAACCGTGGCAGAAGGTTGACCACCGTACTCTTGCCGGCACCGCTGGGCCCGACAAGAGCGACGGTCTGGCCCGGCGCCGCGGTGAAATCGATGCCGGCCAGTGCCGGCGGACCATCCTGAGCCGCCATGTCATAACCGAAACTGGCAGACTCGAAATCGATTTTGCCCCGCACATCTTGCAGCTCTGTGGCATCGGCCGCATCGCTGATCTGGCGCGGTCTGTCGAGAAGCGACAACACCCGTTCGGCGGCGGCAACAGCTTCCTGCGTCACCGCGTTCAGCGTGCCGATGCCGCGGATCGGCTGCACCAGCAGGATCAGCGTGGTGATGAAGGCGATGACGTCACCAACCTGAAGAAGGCCGTTCGCAACCCGCCAGCCAGCCAGCGCGATCACTCCGCCAACAGCAATGCCACCGACAACCTCGAGGATGGGGTCGATCTTGGCGCGACCGGTCAGCAGGCCAACAAGACGGGAATAGAGCCCGTCAAAGGCGCTGCGGGTCCGTTCGGTTTCCGCCGCCTCCAGCTGGTAGGCCTTGACCATGCGCGCGCCCTGAAGCGTTTCCGCCAGAAGCGAGGTCACGCCCTCCATATGTTCCTGAAGATTGCCGGAGGCTTTTCGCTGCCGCGCGCCGATGCGGATGATGGGCTGCATCGCCAGCGGATAGACAAACAGCACAATCAGCGCCATCAGCCAGTCAAGCCAGAGCATCGCCCCGACAAGCACAATCACGGTCAGCAGATCGCGGACAAGATTGTTGGCAAGCCGCACCGCGGCCTCACGCACCAGATTGAGGTCATTCATGATCCGCGACATGAAGGCCCCTGCCGGCTCGCGCGACAGCACAGCGAAGTCGGCCTCGATCAGCGTGCGCGCCATGTCCTTCTGCAGATCGGTGGTGACGCGAAGCGCCAGCGCATTCACCTGAACGGTCTGCGCGAACAACGCCCCGCCTTTGACCAGCGCCAGAAGGATGATCGCCGGCGGGGCGATCCAGATCATCTCGGAGGCACGACCATCGGCAAGCGCATTGAAGATATAGCGGGTCAGAAGCGGATAGGCAGACGCCGACGCCGCAACAATCGCCATCAGCCCGAAGGCCAGCATCAGTCTGCCAAGGTAGCGGCGCACCCATCCGGTCCAGAGCCGGCGCAGAATGATGCGGGCGCCGGTTTGCCCCCCGGATGTCTTTGCCGGTGCCGATGCGTCTGGCTTGGCAGCTTCTGTATGTGTCGGGGAGCTTGTCAAGAACAGGGTCCTGTCATCGAGACTGTGACATCAGGCGTCATCATTTTACCGCGTCTGGTGACGCATCCGCGGTTTCGAGGACCGCCGCCACGACATCAAAGGCCTGCGCCGCCGAAATCCGCCTGATCGCCCCGGTCTCGCCAAACCTGCCATCCGGCAATGCCACCGGAATGATGTTGTCACTATAGTCCAACGGTTCTGTTTGCGCAAAAATACCGATCGCCGGCCGGCCACAGGCCGCAGCAATGTTCAGCAGACTGGTGTCGTTGCCGATATAGGCGCGCGCCGATCCAATCAGCGCCACCGCTTCATCCAGTGGCAGCATCGCGCTTATCAGACCTGCCGGGGCTGCCGGATCGGCAAGAACCGCCTCGACAATCGGCCGCTCCGACGACGCCCCCATCAGCACGATCTTCAGATCCGGGGCAGCCTGACGCAGCTTTGCGGCAAGCGCGGCGAAATATGATGGCGGCCATTGCCGTTCGACATCCATCGCCCCGACACCGAACACAACCATGGTGCAGCCATCATCGCCAGGGTGCAGACCGGTGGAGATTCCCTGCTCGGCGCACCAGGCAGAGGCTCTGGTTCGCGCGGCTTGTGACACGGACAGGGTCCAGACCGGCGGATCCAGGCCGAAGCCGTTGGCCATGGCAAACCTGCCAAGCTTTTTCGTTGGCCGCGTGTGACGGTCATCATTGCCAAGATAACTGCCGGCATTCAGCCAGCGGTGACTGCCGCCGATGCCGTAGCCCCAGCGCACCGGAATGCCGGCCACCCGCGCTGCAAGCGTATATGTCGCGCTGTGATGCATCACGATGACCTGATCGGCGCGCGCCGCACGGAAATCCGAGGCAAGACGAAACAGCCCGGCAATGCCATCATGCCGGCCGCGGCGCCCACGCAGCGAACGGTCGATATCAAGCCGTTCAACGATGCCGTCAGTGCCATGGAACAGGACTTCTGACATGGCGGTCGGCTTTGCCGCCAGAATCACATCAAAATGCGCTGCCAGATGGTCGATCCATGGCTTGTGCCAGACCATGTCACCGATCCCGACGAGCGGCTGCACAACCAGCAGCCTTTGGCGCTGGCCATCGACGCGAAGAAGATTGGTTGGACGGGCCATGCGAGACTGCCTTGCTGAAGTTCCTGCATGCTGGTGGGCCACAGGCCAGATGCCGGTGGCGTCCCGACGACACATGCTGTCAACTGGACGGCCACAGGCTTGCCGGTTATACCTTCAAGACAGATTTGGGGAAACCGTAATCAGGTCAGGACGACATGACCACCGGTTCTGACAACAGATGCCGCTTGATCCACGATGACCTCTGCCATCACCCAACGTGACCCGACCGGGCGAATGCCGCCCGACGAACCCGACAGACAATGCTGAAGCAACTGATAAGAACCAAGATCGGCCTGTTCTGCCTCAGCTGGCTTGCCGCCACCATCGTCGCCATGCTGATGCTGTCGGTGCGCTGGCGTACCGAGGACAGGGACCGGTTTCGCCAAATGCTGGCCACGCATGACGGGTTTGTTCTGGTGTTCTGGCATGAGCGTAT
>CENJ01027575.1_pt1 | contig 13352 bp, 7 predicted proteins | sample 356161 | NCBI WGS metagenome assembly CENJ01 (sample SAMEA2619531, study PRJEB7988) | marine metagenome | biome: marine biome (ENVO:00000447); feature: surface water layer (ENVO:00002042); material: "saline water (ENVO:00002010), including plankton (ENVO:xxxxxxxx)" | depth 5 m
ATAAGAATCTCATAAACAGCGCGCGGGAATCATAAAAGGTTCTCGTCTGTCCGAGATGGAGGGTTGGCGCGAGTCGATAAATCCTTCCTGAGATGGGAAGCGAGTTTTTAGGTAATAACGCGATGCTTTATTGTCCTCAGTTCTCGGGACCCTATTTCTAGGACCCGAACGCCAAATGTCTTTTTGGCTAAACTGAGCCGGGGATTATCCCCAAATTTGGAGTGAAACTGTGGATAGAGCGCAAAAAGAAAAGGTGGTCGAAGAACTCGGTCAAATTTTTGAAAGCTCTGGCGTTGTGGTGGTTGCAAAATACACAGGCCTTACAGTTGCTGAAATGCAGGATCTTAGGGCGCGTGCAAGCGAGGCGGAAGCTTCCGTACGCGTTGCTAAAAATAGACTTGCAAAGATTGCTCTTGATGGAAAATCTTGCGAAAACATGAGTGAGTATTTGTCTGGAATGACGGTTCTTACTTTCTCAGAAGATCCTGTAGCAGCCGCTAAGGTTGCTGAGCAGTTTGCAAAAGATTATGATAAGTTCGAAATTTTAGGTGGATCGATGGGTGAAAATGCTCTAGATCGCGCTGGCGTGGAGGCTATTTCAAAAATGCCTTCTCGTGATGAGCTTATTTCTTCCATCGTTGGATGTATCGGGGCACCTGCTGCAAACATCGCAGGTGTACTTGGCGCACCCTCGAGCAACATCGCAAGCATTATTTCTACAATTGAAGAAAGAGCTGCATGAAGCAATTTAATGGCGTGTTATATGTAACGAAGCACGTTGGAACACAACTTATAACTGAAAGAGTCGAAAATGGCTGATCTGAAAAAATTGGCAGAAGAGATCGTTGGTCTTACTCTGCTAGAAGCACAGGAACTTAAAACTATACTCAAAGATGAGTACGGCATCGAACCCGCGGCGGGTGGAGCAGTAATGATGGCTGGACCTGCTGGAGATACTGGTGGAGCAGCAGCAGAAGAAAAGTCTGAGTTTGACGTTGTTCTGAAAAGCGCAGGCGGTAACAAGATTGCTGTGATAAAAGAAGTCCGTGGCATTACTGGCCTAGGTTTGAAAGAAGCTAAAGATTTGGTGGAGGCCGGCGGTAAAATTAAAGAAGGTGCCGAAAAAGCTGAAGCGGAAGAAATCAAGTCTAAGCTGGAAGCTGCTGGTGCCGAAGTAGAACTGGCATAAAAAAATATTTGAACTAGTTATAAGCTGGATCTGATATGTTCAGATCCAGCTTCGTCTGTCTTATAAAGCATCACTTGACAGTGTGTTTTGTTGGGAAAGATGTCAAAACCGGGAGACTTTCTAACGGGAAGAAAGTCAAGAATAGGTTTTCATAGTTCCGCTCTCGTGTGGGAATGTAACTGGTACCCGACAGATTGCATTGCCAGTGAGATAAATAAAAGGTGTGTAATACAATGGCACAGTCCTACATCGGCCAAAAACGTCTAAGAAAATATTACGGAAAAATTAGAGAAGTACTAGATATGCCGAACCTCATTGAGGTTCAAAAGTCTTCTTACGATTTGTTCTTGAAATCTGGTGATCAATCTGAGCCCTTAGATGGTGAAGGAATAAAAGGTGTTTTCCAGTCTGTTTTCCCAATTAAGGATTTCAACGAAACTTCAATACTGGAATTTGTGAGTTATGATTTAGAACTACCCAAGTATGATGTTGAAGAGTGCCAACAACGAGATATGACTTACAGTGGTCCATTGAAAGTCAAGCTCAGACTGATAGTTTTTGATATTGACGAAGATACGGGTGCGAAGTCGGTCAAAGATATCAAAGAGCAAGACGTATTCATGGGAGATATGCCTCTCATGACCCCAAACGGAACATTTGTTGTAAATGGCACTGAACGGGTAATTGTTTCGCAGATGCATAGATCACCGGGCGTATTTTTTGATCACGATAAAGGCAAAACACATAGTTCCGGAAAGCTCCTTTTTGCCTGCAGAATTATCCCTTATCGCGGTTCATGGCTGGATTTTGAATTTGACGCCAAGGATGTTGTCTACGCCAGAATTGATCGTCGAAGGAAGCTCCCAGTAACAACCTTACTTTATGCTCTTGGAATGGATCAAGAAAGTATAATGGATGCCTACTACGAAACAGTGCAATACAAACTTAAAAAAAAGAAGGGGTGGGTAACGAAGTTTTTTCCTGACCGAGTCCGGGGAACTCGGCCTACTTTTGATTTGGTTGACGCCGCTAGTGGAGAGGTAATCGCTGAAGCAGGAAAAAAAGTAACCCCAAGAGCAGTGAAAAAGCTTAAAGATGAGGGTAAAGTTACTGAGCTATTGTTGCCTTATGATCAGATTATTGGCCGGTTTGTTGCCAAGGACATGATTAATGAGGAAGATGGAGCGATTTATGTGGAGGCTGGAGATGAGCTTACCGCTGAGTATGACAAAGAAGGTGTTCTAATCGGTGGGACACTTAAAGATCTTGCAGATGCAGGTATTGACGAGATCCCTGTTTTAGATATCGATAACATAAACGTCGGCGCATATATACGAACTACAATGGCTCAGGACAAAAATTTGAACCGAGACACTGCGTTGCTGGACATTTACAGAGTTATGCGCCCGGGAGAGCCGCCGACAGTCGAAGCAGCATCCACATTGTTCGATACACTATTTTTCGACAGTGAGCGTTATGATCTTTCAGCTGTCGGACGGGTTAAAATGAATATGCGGTTGGCACTTGATGCGGAGGATACTCAAAGGACGCTTCGAAGTGAAGATATCGTAGCATGTATCAAAGCTTTGGTAGAATTGCGCGATGGTAAGGGAGAAGTTGATGATATTGACCACTTAGGCAATAGGCGGGTCCGGTCAGTAGGTGAGTTAATGGAAAATCAGTATCGCGTTGGTTTATTGCGAATGGAAAGAGCCATACGTGAGCGTATGTCCAGTGTTGAAATAGACAATGTTATGCCCCAGGACTTGATTAATGCTAAGCCTGCCGCTGCTGCTGTTCGAGAGTTTTTTGGATCCAGCCAGCTGTCTCAGTTTATGGATCAAACTAATCCACTGTCTGAGGTTACTCATAAGCGGAGACTTTCTGCATTAGGGCCTGGTGGATTAACAAGAGAACGTGCTGGATTTGAAGTCAGAGATGTTCATGCAACTCATTATGGTCGTATGTGTCCTATCGAAACGCCTGAAGGTCCAAATATTGGTTTGATAAACTCTCTGGCAACGTTCGCGCGTGTCAATAAGTATGGTTTTATTGAAACTCCATACCGAATAGTGAAAGACGGGCAAGTTACTGATGAGGTGCATTATTTGTCTGCCACGGAAGAGATGAGGCACACTGTTGCTCAAGCTAATGCAAAGCTAGACCAAGCCGGAAAATTTATTAGTGAACTAGTATCAACTAGGCAAAATGGTGACTATACTTTAGCTCCAAATCAAAGCGTTGATCTCATAGACGTGAGCCCAAAGCAGTTAGTTTCTGTCGCCGCGTCTCTGATACCATTCCTTGAAAATGATGATGCTAATAGAGCTTTAATGGGGTCTAACATGCAGCGTCAGGCAGTTCCTTTATTGAGCGTAGAAGCCCCACTGGTAGGTACGGGTATGGAGGGTGTTGTCGCTAGAGACTCAGGTGCTGCTATTATGGCAAAGCGTGCAGGCGTTATCGACCAAGTTGATGCTCAGCGTATAGTTATAAGAGCAACCGAAGATCTTGAATTGGGTGACGCTGGGGTTGATATCTATCGACTAAGAAAATTTCAGAGGTCTAACCAAAATACTTGTATTAATCAGCGCCCGTTAGTCAAGGTCGGGCAAACAGTTGGAAAAGCAGAAGTAATTGCAGACGGGCCTTCAACTGATTTAGGTGAATTAGCTCTTGGCAAGAACGTAGTCGTGGCATTTATGCCCTGGAATGGATACAATTACGAAGACTCAATTCTTATTTCTGAACGCGTCGCCAGAGATGACGTGTTCACGTCAGTGCACATCGAGGAGTTTGAGGTTGCTGCTCGTGATACCAAGTTAGGGCCAGAGGAAATAACTCGCGATATCCCTAACGTGGGTGAAGAGGCGCTTAGGAATCTGGATGAGGCTGGAATAGTGTATATCGGTGCAGATGTTGAGCCTGGTGATATTTTGGTTGGCAAAATAACTCCGAAGGGTGAAAGTCCCATGACACCAGAGGAAAAGCTACTAAGAGCGATATTTGGTGAAAAAGCATCTGATGTGAGAGACACCTCTCTGCGGGTAAAGCCCGGGGACTATGGAACTGTGGTAGAAGTGCGAGTTTTCAATAGGCACGGGGTCGAAAAAGATGAGAGGGCACTTCAGATTGAGCGAGAAGAAGTTGAACGCTTGGCCAGAGACCGAGATGACGAATTAGCAATATTGGATCGCAATATTTATGCTAGGTTAAAAAATACCTTGGTAGGAAAAAACGTTGTTAAAGGTCCTAAGGGTGTGAAGCCTAACACGAAAATTGATGATGAGCTGCTGGGCTCATTAACAAAAGGCCAATGGTGGCAACTTGCTCTTTCAGAAGAAAAAGATGCTCAAATTGTTGAGGCATTGAATGAGCAGTACGACGCTCAAAAACGTGCACTTGACGCTCGTTTCGACGACAAGGTAGAAAAAGTTCGTCGGGGAGATGATTTGCCCCCGGGCGTTATGAAAATGGTTAAGGTGTTCATAGCTGTAAAACGCAAGCTTCAGCCGGGTGATAAAATGGCAGGGCGTCACGGAAACAAAGGTGTGATATCCAAGGTTGTACCAATGGAAGATATGCCTTTTCTTGAGGATGGAACTCCAGTTGATTTTTGTTTAAACCCTCTTGGTGTTCCTTCTCGAATGAACGTGGGTCAAATTTTGGAGACTCATATGGGTTGGGCTGCGAGAGGTTTAGGCCTCCAAATTGATGATGCCCTCCAAGATTATCGGAGAACGGGTGATTTAACGCCGGTCAAAGAGGCTATGCGGATAGCTTACGGACAAGATGTTTATGACGAAGGCTTAAGTGACATTGATGACGAGTCATTGCTGGAGGCTGCAGGAAATGTTTCTCGGGGAGTCCCCATTGCTACTCCAGTTTTTGATGGTGCCAAAGAAGGTGACGTGGATGATGCTTTGAAAAGAGCTGGATTTGACCAGTCCGGTCAATCTATTCTTTATGACGGGCGAACAGGCGAACAGTTTAGCAGGCCTGTTACGGTTGGAATTAAGTATCTTCTTAAACTGCATCATCTTGTGGATGACAAAATCCATGCTCGTTCCACGGGTCCATATTCTCTAGTTACGCAGCAACCGTTAGGCGGTAAAGCTCAATTTGGTGGACAACGCTTTGGGGAGATGGAAGTTTGGGCTCTTGAGGCTTATGGTGCTGCCTATACTTTGCAGGAAATGCTGACTGTAAAGTCTGACGATGTGGCTGGCCGTACCAAAGTCTACGAGTCTATCGTTAAAGGTGAAGATAATTTTGAGGCTGGGGTTCCCGAGTCATTTAACGTGCTTGTTAAAGAGGTTCGTGGATTGGGCCTTAACATGGAACTTCTTGATGCAAAGGAGGACGATTAAAGCAAGTAGCTTTATTTAAATTAATCCTATTGCAGATATCGAGGTATAAAAATGAACAAAGAACTTACAAATAATCCTTTTAACCCCCTTGCTTCTCCTAAAGTCTTTGATGAGATAAAAGTATCTTTAGCTTCTCCTGAGAGAATACTTTCGTGGTCATACGGAGAGATCAAAAAGCCAGAGACTATAAACTACAGAACTTTTAAGCCCGAACGTGATGGTTTGTTTTGCGCTAGAATATTTGGCCCAACTAAAGATTACGAATGTCTTTGTGGTAAATATAAGCGTATGAAATACAGGGGTGTTGTGTGCGAGAAATGTGGCGTCGAAGTGACCTTGCAGAAAGTACGGCGTGAAAGGATGGGACACATAGAGCTAGCCTCTCCGGTTGCTCATATTTGGTTTCTTAAGTCTCTTCCGTCTCGGATAGGTTTAATGCTTGATATGACACTACGTGATCTTGAGCGCGTCCTATACTTTGAAAATTACGTAGTGATAGAACCTGGTCTTACAGATCTGTCCTATGGGCAAATGCTTTCAGAGGAAGAATTTATGGATGCTCAGGATACTTATGGTATAGATGCTTTTACTGCAAACATTGGTGCTGAGGCTATCCGTGAGATGCTTGCTGTAATTGATCTGGAGGCAGAAGCAGACCGCTTAAGAGAAGAGCTTAAAGAAGCAACTGGTGAATTAAAACCAAAGAAAATTATTAAGCGGTTAAAAGTTGTTGAAAGTTTTCTTGAGTCCGGAAATCGTCCTGAGTGGATGATTTTGACAGTCGTACCAGTTATCCCACCAGAGCTGAGACCATTAGTACCATTAGATGGCGGTCGATTTGCTACATCGGATCTTAACGATCTTTATCGCAGAGTGATAAACAGAAACAATCGTTTAAAGCGTTTGATAGAATTAAGAGCTCCAGATATAATTGTCCGGAATGAGAAGCGTATGCTTCAAGAGTCTGTAGATGCACTTTTTGATAATGGTCGAAGGGGGCGAGTAATTACTGGGACGAACAAACGTCCATTGAAATCGTTGTCGGATATGCTGAAGGGTAAGCAGGGACGTTTCAGGCAAAATCTTTTGGGTAAGCGTGTTGATTTTTCTGGTCGTTCAGTAATCGTTACTGGGCCCGAGCTAAAGCTACATCAGTGTGGGCTACCGAAGAAAATGGCCCTAGAGCTCTTCAAGCCATTTATATATTCCAGACTAGAGGCTAAGGGGCTCTCTTCAACAGTTAAGCAAGCTAAAAAGTTAGTAGAAAAAGAGCGACCTGAGGTTTGGGATATCCTAGATGAAGTAATTCGCGAGCACCCAGTTATGCTCAACAGGGCTCCTACGCTTCACAGGCTCGGTATTCAAGCTTTCGAGCCAGTTCTAATAGAAGGAAAAGCTATTCAGCTTCACCCTCTCGTATGCGCTGCCTTTAACGCTGATTTTGATGGTGATCAAATGGCTGTGCATGTGCCGTTAAGCCTTGAGGCACAACTGGAAGCTAGAGTCTTAATGATGTCGACAAATAACGTCTTGTCGCCAGCTAACGGGGCTCCCATTATAGTTCCGTCACAGGATATGATCCTTGGCCTGTATTATACAACAATAGAACGCGAGGGTATGAAAGGCGAAGGGATGTCTTTCAGCTCAATAGAAGAAGTACAGTATGCTTTAGATACTGAAACGGTACATCTTCATGCAAAGATACAAGCTAGAATTGGCCAAATTGATGAAGAAGGAAATGAAATTTTCAAACGGTTTGATACTACACCTGGCCGTGTGAGAATAGGTTCATTACTTCCAAAAAATGCAAAAGCACCATTCGATTTAGTTAACAAATTGTTGCGAAAGAAGGACGTGCAAAGTGTTATCGACACTGTCTATAGATATTGTGGTCAAAAAGAGTCTGTAATTTTTTGTGATCAAATTATGGGAATGGGTTTCAAAGAGGCGTTTAGGGCTGGTATCTCATTTGGTAAAGACGATATGGTTATTCCAGATGATAAGTGGGGCCTTGTTGATGAGACCAGAAGCCAGGTGAAAGATTTTGAGCAGCAGTATATGGATGGCCTGATTACTCAGGGTGAAAAATACAATAAAGTAGTAGATGCATGGTCAAAATGTAATGATAAAGTTACTGATGCGATGATGGGAACAATTTCTTCTGGTACTCGTGATGAGGAAGGAGCAGAAGCTGAACCAAATTCAGTTTATATGATGGCACATTCAGGCGCCCGTGGTTCAGTTACCCAGATGAAGCAGTTGGGTGGAATGCGTGGTCTCATGGCTAAACCAAATGGCGATATTATCGAGACGCCTATCATCTCGAACTTTAAAGAAGGGCTCACAGTTTTGGAGTATTTTAATTCTACCCATGGAGCAAGGAAAGGGTTATCAGATACTGCTTTAAAAACGGCGAACTCTGGGTACCTAACACGTCGTTTGGTGGATGTGGCGCAGGATTGCATTGTACGCATGCAGGACTGTGGAACAGAAAATTCCATTACGGCTGAACCAGCAGTAAATGATGGGGAAATTGTTGCTTCTCTCGCAGAGCGTGTTTTAGGGCGTATCGCTGCCGAAGATATTTGCAACCCTGAGAATGGAGAAGTGATAACTTCTAAGGGCGATATGGTCGATGAACTTATGGCTGACCGTATTGATGAGTGTGGATTGCAATCAGCTCGTATAAGAAGTCCACTTACCTGTGAGGCAGAAGAGGGTGTGTGCGCAAATTGCTATGGGCGCGATCTTGCCAGAGGAACTAAAGTTAACGTCGGAGAAGCAGTAGGTATTATAGCTGCGCAATCTATTGGTGAGCCAGGTACTCAGCTTACGATGAGAACTTTCCACATTGGCGGAGTCGCTCAGGGTGGCCAGCAATCATTTCTAGAGGCAAGCCAGGATGGTGTTATATCTTACGAAAACCCAATGACATTAAAGAATTCATTTGGCGAAACTTTGGTTGTTGGGCGAAATATGAAGCTGCGAATTGTTGACGAACAGGGAAATGAACGAGCAAGTCATAAGCTAGGTTATGGCTCAAAAGTTTTCATAAAAGAAGGATCAAAGGTGTCACGCGGTGATAAGTTATTTGAGTGGGATCCATACACTCTTCCAATTATTGCTGAAAAAGCTGGAAGTGCCAAATTAGTCGACTTGGTAAACGGTATCGCAGTGAGAGAGGAGACTGATGACGCTACTGGAATGACGCAGAAAATTGTTGTTGATTGGCGTGCTGCTCCGAAAGGCAATGATTTGAAACCAGAAATTATACTAGTTGATAAGGATGGTGAACCTGTTCGCAATGATGCTGATAATCCTATAACTTATCCAATGTCGGTAGACGCTATCTTGTCTATTGAAGATGGTTCAGAAATAAAAGCTGGGGATGTTATTGCTCGAATTCCTCGGGAAGGTGCTAAAACCAAGGATATTACAGGAGGTTTGCCCCGAGTTGCTGAGTTGTTTGAGGCTAGGCGTCCGAAAGATCATGCTATTATTGCTGAGATCGACGGCTATGTTCGGTTTGGGCGTGATTACAAAAATAAACGGCGCATTACAATTGAGCCAGCTGATGAAACGCTGGAGCCAGTGGAATATATGGTCCCTAAAGGTAAGCATATTCCGGTAGTTGAAGGTGATTTTGTTCAAAAGGGTGACTATATTATGGATGGAAATCCTGCCCCTCACGATATTTTGGCAATTATGGGTATTGAAGCTCTTGCAAATTATATGATTGATGAGGTTCAAGATGTTTATCGTTTGCAGGGTGTTAAAATAAATGACAAACACGTTGAGGTCATTGTTCGCCAGATGCTACAAAAATGGGAGATATCTGATAGTGGTGACACCACGTTACTCAAAGGAGAACATGTTGATAAAGCCGAATTTGACGCTGCTAACGATAAGTCTTTAGCCAAGGGTGGAAGACCAGCACAGGGTGAGCCTATTTTATTGGGTATTACTAAAGCATCTTTGCAGACTAGGTCATTTATTTCTGCGGCTTCTTTCCAGGAGACTACTCGTGTACTGACAGAGGCTTCAGTCCAGGGTAAAAGGGATAAGTTGGTTGGTTTGAAAGAGAACGTCATTGTTGGAAGGTTGATACCTGCTGGAACTGGTGGTGCAGCATTAAGAGTGCGACGCATAGCCAGTGCGCGAGACAAAGTAGTGATCGATGCCAGAATTGAGGAAGAAAATGCAGCTGCTCAGTTGGAAGCTCCATCTACTGAAGAAGCCGTCACATCAAATGCAGAGTAAGTGAATTAGCATCTAGTAAAACCCCACAGTCTTGCTTTGGGCTTTTACTTTAGTGCTCGTGTGAGTGTTTCTATTTTAAAGTATTGAGTAGTTCTTTTAGGGTCTTTTTGATTAATTGGGTATGCTAAACCTTATTTATTATAACTCTCTGTTTATATGACATTTATTATTTGATAATAATAAAATACCCACTGTTGACAAACTAATCGACTCCTCATATACGCACGCGTAAATCGAATGGGTTATCTCAATTCGAATTCATATATCTAGTGGTCAAGATCCGGGTAGAGCCTCGATCCTCTGGAAAGCTACCGCTTAGTTCTCGTTAGAAAGAGAGCAAAAGCGGCTTTTGCGTTTGTGGAAACATAAAACGCGAAAAATTCGTCGCACTTGGCTTTTGCTTGGTGCAAAATAAAATGTTAGAGCCAAACGGGGAATGCCTGAATGCCTACAATACAACAGCTGATACGTAAACCACGACAGCCAAAGATAAAGCGTTCTAAGTCTATGCACTTAGAGCAGTGTCCTCAAAAGAGAGGTGTGTGCACAAGAGTATACACAACCACACCTAAGAAACCAAACTCAGCCATGCGAAAAGTGGCAAAAGTGAGGTTAACCAATGGCTACGAAGTAATCTCATATATTCCCGGTGAAAAACATAACCTTCAAGAGCACTCAGTCGTTTTGATAAGAGGTGGCCGTGTAAAAGATTTGCCCGGGGTGCGTTATCACATTTTACGTGGAGTGCTAGATACTCAAGGCGTAAAAGATAGAAAACAACGTCGTTCGAAATACGGCGCTAAACGGCCTAAATAGGGGGAATACAATATGTCTCGACGTCATGCGGCCGAAAAACGGGAAATTCTTCCAGATGCAAAATTTGGAGATCGCGTTCTCAGTAAATTCATGAATAATCTCATGGTTGATGGTAAAAAGTCTATTGCAGAGAAAATTGTTTATAATGCCCTTGATCGTGTTGAAGTGAAGCTTAAACGCGCACCGGTTGAGGTATTTCATGAAGCCTTGGATAATATTAAGCCGACAGTAGAAGTTAGGTCGAGACGGGTAGGTGGTGCTACTTACCAAGTGCCTGTAGAGGTGCGCCCCGAGCGCCGAGAAGCTCTCGCAATTAGATGGTTAATTTCTGCAAGTCGCGGTCGTAATGAAAATACGATGGAAGAACGTTTGGCCGGAGAGCTTATGGATGCGGTTAACTCAAGGGGTTCTGCAGTAAAGAAACGTGAAGATACGCATAAAATGGCTGATGCAAATAAAGCATTTAGCCATTACCGCTGGTAAAATTAGAGGCTTTAAAGATGGCACGAGAATATCCATTAGAATTATATCGTAATTTTGGTATCATGGCTCACATTGATGCCGGTAAAACAACATGCTCCGAGAGAATTTTATATTATACAGGAAAGTCTCATAACATCGGGGAGGTACATGATGGCGCTGCGACCATGGATTGGATGGAGCAGGAGCAAGAGCGAGGCATAACAATTACTTCAGCTGCCACTACAACTTTCTGGGAGCGCACTGAAGACGGAGAGAAAGCAGATACTCCAAAGCATCGATTAAACATAATCGATACTCCTGGACACGTAGATTTTACAATTGAAGTTGAAAGGTCTTTGGCGGTTTTAGATGGTGCCGTATGTGTTTTAGACGCAAACGCAGGGGTTGAGCCGCAGACTGAAACAGTATGGCGTCAAGCTGATAGGTATAAAGTTCCACGTATCGTTTTCGTGAATAAAATGGACAAGATTGGTGCAGATTTTTTCAATTGTGTTAATATGATTGAGGACCGTACTGGTGCACGTGCTGTGCCTGTAGGGATCCCAATTGGCGCAGAAACTGAACTTGAGGGTTTGGTTGACTTAGTCACAATGAAAGAATGGCTTTGGCAGGGAGAGGATCTGGGCGCTTCTTGGGTGCAGTCAGAGATCCGCTCTGAACTCAAAGACTTGGCGGAAGAGTGGCGTTCTAAAATGATCGAGGCTGCTGTCGAAATGGACGATGACGCTATGATGGCCTACCTTGAGGGAGATGAGCCGGATGTGGCGACGTTGAGAGACTTACTGCGCAAAGGGACGCTCAGCTTAACATTCGTACCTGTGTTGGGCGGTTCTGCATTTAAGAATAAGGGGGTTCAGCCCCTACTAAATGCTGTCATTGATTATTTGCCAAGTCCGCTAGATGTCGTGGACTATATGGGTTTTGCGCCTGGGGATGATGCCGAAGAGCGCAACATTGCGCGTCGCGCTGATGATAATATGCCATTCTCTGGGCTTGCTTTTAAAATAATGAACGATCCATTTGTTGGGTCCCTTACATTTACTAGGGTTTATTCGGGGGTTTTAAATAAGGGTGACACTGTTCTTAATTCTACAAAGTCGAAGAAAGAACGTATTGGGCGAATGATGATGATGCATTCAATTAATAGGGAAGAAATTGAAGAGGCATTTGCTGGCGACATAATAGCCTTGGCTGGGCTTAAGGATACAACCACTGGGGATACTATGTGTGATGCGAAAGAGTCTGTAGTCTTAGAGACAATGACTTTCCCTGAGCCAGTAATCGAGATCGCTGTTGAGCCAAAGACTAAGGGTGATCAGGAAAAAATGTCTCAAGGACTTGCTAGGCTTGCAGCTGAAGATCCATCTTTCAGAGTTGAGACTGACATGGAATCTGGTCAAACAATAATGAAAGGCATGGGCGAACTACATCTTGATATTTTGGTCGATCGGTTAAAGCGTGAATTTAAAGTGGAAGCCAATATCGGTGCTCCACAGGTTGCGTACAGAGAGACTATTTCGCACGAGGTTGAACATACATACACGCATAAAAAACAATCGGGCGGGTCTGGTCAGTTTGCTGAGGTAAAAATGATAATAACACCCACTGATCCAGGTGAGGGATATTCATTTGAAAGCCGTATCGTTGGCGGCGCTGTTCCTAAAGAGTACATTCCCGGTGTCGAAAAGGGTATTAATTCTGTAATGGATAGCGGTCCATTAGCAGGATTTCCAGTTATTGACTTTAAGGTGTCATTAATTGATGGAAAGTTTCATGATGTAGACTCTTCCGTTTTAGCGTTTGAAATTGCGGCGAGAATGGGTATGCGTGAGGGCATGAAAAAGGCTGGCGCTAAATTACTTGAGCCGGTTATGAAGGTCGAAGTTATAACTCCTGAGGAATATACGGGTGGAATAATTGGTGATCTTACCTCACGTAGAGGTCAGGTTACTGGTCAAGAGCCTCGAGGCAACGCAGTTGCAATAAATTGTTTTGTCCCGCTGGCAAACATGTTTGGTTATATTAATAATTTGCGCTCGATGTCGTCAGGTCGAGCAAACTTCACAATGCAGTTTGATCACTATGATCCGGTGCCACAAAATATTTCTGACGAAATTCAGGCGAAATTCGCTTAATTGAACTGGCCGATGGGGTTGTCCCGGCTGTAAAAATTATAAGGAGGCCACGATGGCAAAGGAAAAGTTTGATCGTAGTAAACCGCACTGCAACATCGG
>CENJ01043122.1_pt1 | contig 13342 bp, 11 predicted proteins | sample 356161 | NCBI WGS metagenome assembly CENJ01 (sample SAMEA2619531, study PRJEB7988) | marine metagenome | biome: marine biome (ENVO:00000447); feature: surface water layer (ENVO:00002042); material: "saline water (ENVO:00002010), including plankton (ENVO:xxxxxxxx)" | depth 5 m
GGTTTCTCTAGATACTTCATCAGAAAAGTTTCTTGAAGACAGATCAATTAGCTTACCATTTGTATTAGTAATTTTATCAAGATAGTACTCTATAATATTTTTATTTGGATCAAATTCTTTTACCTGATTAAGACCCAAGGATTCGATAGCAATCTTTATAATATCCACTTCAGGAATTCCTATAGATCTATTTTGCTTTTTTAGAAAATATTTTCCAGCATCAATCATAGATTTTAGGGGAATTAAACCGACTAGTTCAGACCCTGTTACACTTGCACCTCTTTCATTGGCTTTATTAACAACTTCTTCAAAGACGTTATGTATTGGAGTTTCGGTAATATTAGTTAGATTCATTGATATCTGGGCAATACCAAATTCTTCAATATACCAACCGATTGCCTTTACGTGTTTTAAAGAACCTGGAATATTTTCAGGTTTCCCGTCCTTACCATATACAATTTCACCTATAACAGGATGTCCTTTTCTTTTAATTCGTCCCTTCTCTCTCACATCGAATGCAATAGCATTTGCCAATCGAGTTGATTTCGTATTTAGGTTTATATTGTAGGCAATTAGAAAATCCCTAACACCAATAGCTGTAGCCCCTGATTTTTTATTAAACACACTCCCAAAATCTGGCTTCCACTCTTTACTATTAATTTTTTTATTTAGACCTTCATACTCTCCCGACCTTATAGTTGCTAAATTTCTTCTTTTATCTTCTCTAGCTGCATATTCATATAAGTAAATCGGTATATTTAATTCTTCTGAAACTTTTTTTGCTAACTTCTCTGCATAAGGAATAAGCTCGTCAAATGTTATATTAGAAACAGGAATTAATGGGCATACATCTGTAGCACCAAACCTTGGGTGTTCTCCAGTGTGCTTAGACATATCAATTTTTTCACTTGCAGTCTTAATTGCATTAAATGCTGCAGATATCACCGAACCTGGATCACCAACAAATGTCATTACAGTTCTGTTAGTTGCTTGTCCAGGATCTACATTAAGTAGGTACACTCCTTTTGTATTAGAAATAGCTTCAGATATTTCATTAATTACATCTTGATTTCTACCTTCGGAGAAATTAGGTACACACTCTATTATTTGATTCACAATTCAAAATTAATATTAATTATAGAATTTACCTCTTTTACAAATTAAAGACGGCTTTAATTTGCCTTGATTATAAAGAATATCTCTAAAATCATTTGTTCCAAAGCCAATCATATCTGCAATTTTTCCATTCTCCAGGGACCCTCTATCTTCTAAAGATAAAGCATTTGCCGATCTGCAAGTAATCCCGGCAAGGACCTCTGCATTAGATAATTTTTCTATAGACCCTAGAAGGGAAGCCTGCATCAATAAATCACCCATGGGAGCAGAACCAGGATTCCAATCTGATGCAATGGAAACTTTACAATTATTATCTAATAGTTTTCTTGCAGGAGCGAATGGGATACCAAGACCAATGCTGCACCCAGGCAAAACAACGCCTGTAGTATTTGACTTTGATAAATAATCTATCTCATGGTCTGTTATTACTTCTAAATGGTCAACACTAACTGCACCATTATCAACACCAACCTTTAAACCACCAGAAGTAAATTGATTAGCATGAGCAGTAACAAAGAAATCACTTCTCACCTTTTCCAAAAAGTTAGATGCTTCTGTTACTGAAAAAGCTTTTTCTTCAATAAAAATATCTACCCTATCAGATAGATTTTGTTTTTTTATTTGAGGTAACAATTCGTTTAGAATAGAATCTAGATATTGTCTTGAGGATTCATATTTTTGTGGGGTAACATGTGCAGCTAGGCATGTTGGTATCAGATCTATTTCATTAGAACTATCAATTTTATTTATGATTTTTAATATTCTAACCTCATCTTCTAAGTTAGGAGCATACCCACTTTTTACCTCACAAGTTAAAACTCCTTCATAAAAATGTCTTTTTAATCTATATAAAGTATCCTCTCTGAGTTGCTCATCAGTACAGTTTGAGGTTGAATTCATTGTATTATGAATCCCACCACCTTCTTCTAATATTTGTTGATATGAAATTCCTGAATTTCTTTTTGCATACTCATCAGATCTGTTTCCGTAATGACAGACATGAGTATGTGAGTCAATAAATCCTGGAAGTAGTACGCAAGGGAAATTAATTTCTTTAATAGAGAGATTTTTTTTTCTTAATAATAAAAAATCACCCACTTCTATGATTTTACCTTTTTCTATTACTACCCCACCTTCTTCTATTATTTCAAGACTATTATCACTTATTGCTCCTCTTTCTGGCAAATTTGCCATTGTTATTATTTGTGAAAAAGGGCCAATTAATTCTTTCAATACTAAATATCTAGATTAAACTTTTTTGAATGTTTTTTAGCAATATCATATCCCGCATCATTATGTCTAAAAACCCCCATAGCCGGATCATTATAAAGAACTCTTCTTATGCACCTCTCTGCCCTATCAGTACCGTCAACAAGCACAACCATACCCGCATGCTGAGAATACCCCATTCCAACTCCCCCACCATGATGAAATGAAACCCAAGTTGCGCCGCCAGCAGTATTTGACATAAGATTAAGCAGGGGCCAATCAGAGACAGCATCAGACCCATCTTTCATGCCCTCAGTTTCTCTGTTAGGAGATGCTACCGACCCACAATCAAGATGATCCCTCCCAACCACTATTGGTGCAGATACCTTTCCAGACCTAACTAGATCATTAAAAATTAGACCAGCTTTTTCCCTTTCACCCATCCCCAGCCAACATATTCTACATGGAAGACCTTGAAATTGTATTTTTTCTTTTGCCTGTTCTAACCACTTTATCATATCTTTATTTTCAGGAAAGGCTTCAATTAGTGCCTTATCTGTTTCATAAATATCCTCAGGGTCTCCTGATAATGCTGCCCACCTAAAAGGACCTTTTCCCTCACAGAACAAGGGCCTTATATACTCTGGAACAAAACCCTTGAAATCAAAAGCATCTTGCTCTCCACCCATCTTAGCAAATTCCCTTAAGTTATTTCCATAATCAAAGGTTATAGAACCTCTTGATTTCATCTCGAGCATAAGTGAGACATGACGAGCCATACTTGTAAGGGATAACTTTTTATACTTTGGTTGATCCTTTTTCCTAAGACACTTTGCATCACTTAAACTAATGCCGTTTGGTACGTAACCAAATACAGGGTCATGAGCTGATGTCTGGTCAGTAAGTATTTCTGGGATAATATCATCCTCAAGAAGTTTCTCTAACAAGTCTCCAATATCACTTACAAGACCAACTGAGACATTCATAGATCTTTTTTTTGCTTTTAAAACCCAATCTCTGGCTTCAACATATGAATCAGTCATCTTATCAATGTACCTAGTTTTTAATCTTTTTTGTATTCTTTCAGGATCTATATCAGCACCTAGAAATGTTGCTCCAGCCATAGTAGCAGCTAGTGGTTGAGCTCCTCCCATGCCACCGAGTCCACCTGACACTAAAAGTTTTCCTTTAAGCGAGCCATCAAAGTGTTTATTAGCGCATGAGATAAATGTCTCGTACGTGCCCTGCAGTATGCCCTGGGTTCCAATATAAATCCAGCTCCCAGCTGTCATCTGACCATACATCATAAGACCCTCTCTCTTCAACTTTTCGAAATGATCCCAATTAGCCCAGGCCGGTACTAGATTAGAGTTAGCAATTAGTACCCTTGGAGCGTCAGCATGGGTCCTAACTTTTCCAACAGGCTTTCCTGATTGGACTAGAAGACTCTCATCCTCTTCCAAAGTAAGAAGAACTTCAATAATTTTTTCTACAGATTTTTTATCTCTAGCTGCCTGGCCAGTACCACCATAAACTACCAGGGAGTCTGGATCCTCTGCAACATCAGAATCTAGATTATTTAAAAACATCCTAAGAGGTGCCTCCGTCAACCAACTTTTAGCATTCAAAGTTGAGCCAACAGGTGATTTATATTTGGGGTGTTTGGCATATTTATTTAAGAAACTATTTAAATCCATAATACTTAATTTGTTAAATCAACTAATTTTCCAGACTTCACAAGCTTAGTAGCTTTTATAATATCATCTGAGAAGACTCTGTCCTCTTCAGCAAAAGAAACTTCTGTCCTTAGCAGTTCATGACATTCCTCTATTTGTTTTGATGACTTCAAGGGACGTAAAAAATCTATAGCTTGGCCAGAACACAACAACTCTATTGCAATAATCCTCTCTAAATTTTTGACAACTTTTAAAAACTTAACTGCACCAATTGAGCCCATACTTACATGATCCTCTTGACCCAAAGATGTAGTAATTGAATCTGCACTGGCTGGAAAACATAAGTTTTTATTTTCACTTGCCAACGCAGCAGAAGTATACTGTAAAATCATAAACCCTGAGTTTACACCTGAATTTTCAATAAGAAGTTTGGGGACGGAGTTGTTTCCTTTCAGCAATAAGTATGTCCTCCGATCCGAAATATTTCCAAGTTCCGATGCGGCAATAATATTGTAATCAATTGGCATGGCTACTGGCTGACCGTGAAAGTTTCCCCCGCTAATAACTTTGTTATCTACAACAAGAGGGTTATCAGTCACAGAATTTAATTCGATCTTAAGTGTGTATTCTAAATGATAGAAGGCATCCCAACTAGCTCCATGCACTTGAGGTATACACCTGATTGAATAGGGGTCTTGTACTTTACCACAATCTTGATGAGAATTTAAAATTTCAGAGTTTTTTGTTAATTCTCTCACCTTCTTTGAGACATGAGAGGAGCCATAGTAATTTCTAAGGTCTGATATAGAAGGATGAAATGGTGAGATAGCACTCAATGTCCCCTCCAGACTCATCACCGAGATAAGATCAGCGTTATCTAGACAGTTCTTAAACCTCATAATTGAGACACACGCAAAAGCAGATATAAATTGAGTCCCGTTAATGAGAGCTAAACCCTCTTTCTTACTAATTTTTAATGGTAATATATTTTCTTTTTTTAAAACACCTGAAGCTTTAGACTTTACCCCATTATAGAGGACATAGCCCTCTCCGATAAGTGGAAGAAATAAATGAGCTAAAGGAGCCAAATCTCCAGAGGCGCCAACTGAACCTTTTGCAGGTACGCATGGTATAATATTCTTCTCAAGTAAAAATTTTATCTTCTGAATTACCTCAAGTCTTACACCAGAAAAACCAAGACAGAGGGAGTGTATTTTTAATACCATCATTATTTTAGCTACCAGAGCAGGAATGTCTTTTCCAACTCCAACTGCATGACTCCTAAGTAAATTTTCTTGTAGTTGATTAGACTCATCCTCAGAAATAATTGTATTACATAATGCACCAAATCCTGTATTAACACCGTAAATAACCTCACTTGATTTTGATAAGTTTTCAATGATATCCCTGGAAGCATTTATCTTTTTTGCTTGTTCGTCACTTATTATTGCTAATTTTTTTCCCTTAGCAATTTTAATAGCTTCGTAGGGTGTTAGTTTATCAGAACCATAAGAAAATTTATTATTAGTCATAATAAATAAATTTACTTTTTTTAGATTAATTAATTAGGAAAAAAAGCTATTCTTTATAGGAATTATCGAGCTCTTTCTGGAGGATCTTAAAGCATTTGTCTTTAAACTTCTCGATATCATTTTTAGTATATCCATCAGTAGGTATTGGCTTATGACAAATTATTTCACAAGGACTCCAAGAAATGAAGAAAGAGCCTTTCATTATTTTATAAGCTCCAATCAGAGAAACAGGAAGAATAGGAACTTGTTTCTCAAGAGCCATAGCAAATGCTCCATTTTTAAAAGGTGCTAGTCTTGGAACTTTTTCTGTTTTAATACCTCCCTCAGGAAAAATACCAATACTATAGCCTTCATCTATAGATTGGAAAGAGTCGATATATGTTTGTCTTCTGCTATCCTTACTGTCTCTATCTACCATTATATGTAAATTTTTAAAAATATACCCTAAGACAGGTATCTCATTAACTTGCATCTTACCAATAAACTTAAAAGGAATATTAAGGGCTGCGAGTGCTGGAATATCAATATAAGAGAAATGGTTAGAAATAATTATATACTGTTTCTTTAAGTCCACTCCATCTTCATACCTAACTTTTAGAGGAATAAAAATAAAAGCAAAAAAAATTCTAGCAATTTTATGATGAGCCCAATACGCCATTCTCTTTAACCCCTTAAACCAAATCCCAAGAAGAAGTGGTATAGAAAAAAAGATAAATAAGGAGGAAAAGACTAATAGGCCATAAACAGAATAAATGACAGTGAAAAGATTCATTTTAATTTTTAACAAAGGTAAGGTAATTAAATCTTGTCACATGAAAAATTGCGGCAAGAGTTAACCCGATACTTAGGCCTACCCATATACCGTAAATACCGTAACCGTATTTAATTCCTAAAAGATAAGATAAAGGAATCGATATAATCCAATAAGATATAAAAGTTACAATAGTAGGTTTTTTAATATCCCTAATGCCTCTAAGTATTCCAAGACCAACGGCTTGAATCCCGTCAGGAATCTGAAATAAACCAGCAATTATCAGTAGAGATGATGCAATATTAATCACACTGATATCATCAACATATAGCTTGGGGAGGGAGTCTCTCAATAATATGAAAGTCAGTGCAGATATAAGCATAAGAAAAAGGACTAATAAAAAACTTGCATACCCAGATTTTCTCATATCAACAATATTTCTTTTTCCATGATAATAACTTAGAGATATCATAGAAGCAGATCCAATTCCAGATGCAACCATATAAGATATACTCGCAAGATTTAGAGCTATCTGGTGTGCTGCAAGGTGTGTTGCACCTATAGAGCCTGTCATTACAGTGGCTACGCTAAAAGCGCCAACTTCAAAAATATACTGAAGACCAGAAGCAAAACCAATCCTAAATATATCTTTAATGTGATTTATACTAATAGAAAATTTAGATTTAAGAATATATTTATTAAATCTTATATCATAAACACAGTAGAAAAAAATTAGAAAAAACATTACCACTCTACTGATAAGAGTTGCATACGCAGCTCCAATTATTTCTAATCTTGGGAAACCGAATAAACCAAATATTAATATGGCATTTAAAATAATATTTATGATATTAGATATGATAGATATGTACATAGAGGGTGTTGTGAATCCTAATCCCTCAATAAATTGTTTGAAGGTCTGGAAGAGAATTAGAGGGATAAGGGATATGCATATAATATCAAGGTATGAATAAGTATATAATAGTACCTCCTTGTCTTGTCCTAAATATGAAAGTAAGAACTTAGTTGAAATAACAAAAAGAGCTAGAATGATAGCTGATATCAGGTTAACTAATATCCCATTATATAATATAGACGATACGTATTTTTTTTTTCTATTAGATGAAGATATTAAGGGGGTTATGCCATACGATAGGCCAACGCAAAAAAGTAAAATGAATGCAAAAATAGAGGTAGCCAGTGAGACTGCTGCAAGTTGAGATACAGACACCTTTCCAATCATTAAACTATCGAAGACTCCGACAGTTATGTGACCTAACTGACTTATCATTATCGGAAACGAAAGAGATAAATTTTTTAATAAATGATCTTTAAGTTTCATTTGAAGTAAATATAAAGAAAAGCCCGATCTCTCGGGCTTTATACATGAATTGTTGTTAAACTTTACTTAGTAGAAACTTGTTCTATATTCACTCTCTTTTGTAATTAGGTTTTAACCTAGTATCATCTCTTTGATTCCTCATCCTTATCTTCTCGTGCATGAGTAGTTGCCTCTCATTTAGGATAAATTTTATTTCCTGTTCTTTTTTAAATGTTTCCTTCCAGATAGCAGCCTGAGTGTCAGCAATTTTATCGTAGAGTCCATAAACTTTATTATCATCTATATCATCATTAAGCTTTTCTAACTCTATCTCGAGTCTCATCCTTTTAACATCTTTCCTTAAACCAGAAATCAATATATCGAACATGCCATTAACGGACCTCAGCCTTTCCTTTTGATTTTCATCAAGTCTCATTTCATTTAAAAGTTTTATATTCTTTATAACACTTCTTCTTGTATTATCTTGTACAATTCTAGAATCTGAAAGTCGTGATACGGCCTGAGCTTTTATATCATATGAAAAATGAAATAAACTAATCAAAATAAAAAGAAGGAATTTTTTCATAATTTAGATTTAAACTCTTTATTATATAGACGACATAGTTCTAAAAAAATTGTTTTATTATTAAAATATTATTCTTAAAAAGTGTTAAAATCATATTACCATTCAAAACTTTTAGAGGCAGGGTGCGATGAAGTTGGGAGAGGCTGCATAGCAGGACCAGTAGTTGCCGCTTCTATAATTTTCCCAAAAGAATACAGAAATGATTCCATTAAGGACTCAAAAAAAATAAGTCATAAAAAAAGAATAGAAATTGAGAAAGAAATAAAAAAACATGCTATATCATGGTCAATAGGAGAAATAGGAGTAGGTCAGATTGATAAAGAAAATATTTTAAACGCATCATTCTCAGCTATGCATCTTGCCTTAGATAAATTAGAAGTTAGACCAGAGTTTATAATTGTGGATGGTAACAGCTTTAGAAAATATAAACATATAGATCATGAGTGTATAGTAAAAGGAGACTCCAAATACTTAAGTATCGCTGCAGCGTCTATCCTGGCTAAAAATTATAGAGATGAGCTTATGACAAAATTTTCAATAAAACACTCACAATACGAGTGGGAGAAAAACTTTGGGTATCCAACAAAGTCACATAGGGATGGAATTATAAAATATGGTATAACAGACTTGCACAGGAAATCTTTCAAACTTCTATAAATTAGACTTTAAAACTTATCTTTGAGACATGATAATAAAAGCTCTTCAAAACGAAAAGTTCCACACAGATTACAAAGCTAAAATGGTTCCATTTGCTGGTTATAATATGCCTATGTGGTATACCACTATTGCAGATGAACATAATTGTGTAAGAAATAATGTGGGTATTTTTGATGTCTCACATATGGGTGAGTTCTTTGTGACGGGTGAAAATTCTAAAAGCTTTCTTCAGAAGGTAACAACCAATGATATCAATAAGCTAGAAAAAGGTAAGGTGCAGTACTCTTCTATATTAAATAGATCGGGAGGAATCATCGATGACTTATTAGTTTATGATATGGGTGATAACAAATATATGCTCGTTGTAAACGCCTCAAATATGGGGAAAGACTTTCTATGGTTAAATGAGAATAATGATTTTGGTGTAGAGATAAAGAATGACTCTGAAAATTTTTCTCTTTTTGCAGTTCAGGGACCTAATGCTGAAAAAGTATGCAGTAATCTATTTGAGGAAGATCTGTCAGAAATAAAATACTACAACTTTATAGAACAAGAAACGAAAGAATTCGGTAACGTAATTATATCTGCAACTGGATACACCGGCGCAGGAGGTTTTGAACTATATGTAAAAAATAAGTACGCCGAATCAATCTGGAAAGAATTAATGTCCAAAGGCCAAGAGTATGGAATCCAACCAATTGGACTTGGTGCGAGAGACACTCTCAGACTAGAGATGGGTTTTTGTCTTCATGGTAACGACATTGATGACTCAATAAATCCAATTGAGGCAGGCCTAGGATGGATTTGTAAGAAAGACATCGAATTTATTGGGAGTGATATTGTCAATAGAGAAAGAGAGAAGAAGCCAAGTAAAATATTGATTGGTTTTGTCTTAAAAGATAAAGGGATTCCTAGAAAGGGATATAGAATTTTAAATTCAGAAGGGTTAATAATTGGTGAAGTTACAAGCGGCTCAATTTCTCCTTTTACTAAAAAAGCTATAGGAATGGGCTATGTAGATTACGTAGAAAATATTGAATCAAAATCAATATTTATAGAGGTTCGTGGAAAAAAAATTGAGGCAATAATTACTAAAAGACCATTCATATGAAAAGTGTTGATGTCTGCCTCACTCACCAAGATTTTGATAACTACGATCATAAAGGAAAAATAGTAGTAGTGATAGATGTGCTCAGGGCAACAAGTACCATCAACACATTACTATTCCTTGGTGCTAATCACGTAAAACCAGTTGGATCACTCGAGGAGTGCAAAGTTTTAAAAGAAGATGATTACATCATAATGGCAGAGAGAATGGGTAAGAAGGTAGAGGGTTTTGATTACGGGAACTCACCAACAAAATTAAAAGAAGAAAATATTAAGGGGAAAAAAATAGCTATTGCTACAAGTAACGGATCAAAGGCAATAATTAAGTCAGAAGGTTCAAAAAGGACTATTCTCTGTTCTTTTCTAAATATAGAATCTGTTGTAAATTTGATTAAAAAATCTGAATCGGATGTTATCCTTCTCTGTTCCGGTTGGCTTGGTAAAACAAATCTAGAAGATACTCTTTGCGCAGGTGGAATAGTTTCAGGTCTAGATAACTTCGAAATTGAATCTGACACTGCACTAATGGCTAAAGCTCTTCATAACAACACTGATGATATACTAGAAACAATGAAATTATCTTCTCATGCGAAAAGATTGTCAGGGTACGATAATAAGGTAGATATAGAATTTTGCTCAAGGGTCAACACACAACCCATTGTTCCAATACTAAATGGAAATCAGATAGTATTATCTTAACTTCTTGTTGTCTAGGTGTCTTCTTGAATCTCTAGAGTTTTTTTTATCAATATTTTTTTTTAAAGCTTCAGTCAAATCAATACCTGTCTGATTTGCTATGCAAATAAGTACCCACATCACATCAGCAATTTCATCAGCCATATCAAGGTCTTTCTCACCCTCTTTATATGACTGCTCTCCGTACTTTCTAGAAACTATTCTCGCTAGTTCACCGACCTCTTCCATGAGTATGGTCGTGTTTGTTAGTTCATCAAAATATCGAACTCCTTTTTCTTTTATCCAGTCATCAACAATTTTTTGTACTTCTTCAATAGTCATGTTTAAATTTATAGTTATTTTCACATATTCTTTAATAAGATTAATTTTTTTGTGGAAGAACTAAATCAGGGATATAATTTAATTGAAAACAAAAGGCTTGACATCCTCGAGCTTACAACAATCTTACTTATACTAGCGTCTTTCTTCTCTATCGTAAACTTAAGATTTCTTAAACTTCCGATGACAATTGGATTAATGATTTTAGCAATAGCGCTGTCTATTGTTATTCTAATTTTTGGTTTTTTCTTTCCCACCTTTCTAGACATAGCCTACACAATTACTGAAAGCTTTGACTTTAATTTCATGCTCATGAATGTCATGCTACCATTTCTTCTATTTGCTGGTGCCATGTCAATCAACGTTCACATATTACGAAGAGACAAGCTGACAATCTTACTACTTGCATCCTTCGGAGTATTATTTTCTACTTACGTTGTAGGTAACCTTACCTTCTATATATTAAATGCCCCAATTTTTGGATTGGGATCTCTTGGTATAACTTATATTGACTGCCTACTCTTTGGATCACTGATTGCGCCTACTGACCCTATTGCAGTCCTCTCAATAATTAAAAGGATGAAATTATCCCTTGTGACAGAGACAAGGATTGCAGGTGAATCTCTTTTTAACGATGGTATTGGAGTTGTAGTCTTCCTAACCCTACTAGGTGCAAAAACAACAGGAGCTGAAGTCACACTTGACTCGGTAGGAGTTTTATTCTTCACCGAGGTAATTGGAGGTCTTGCACTTGGAGCAATAGTAGGATATTTTGGCCTTAAACTTGTCCGCTACATTGAAAACGAACATGTAGAGTTAGAAGTTCTCATAACACTAGCTCTGGTTTTATTTGTTTCTGTAATAGCCACAAGGTATCATCTATCTGGACCTCTGGGTGTTGTGATCTTAGGATTATATCTGAATAAACATATCAAGGAAAAAGATGGTAACGGTGACGGTGAGCTAGCAATGGGAGATTACGTATATAAATTTTGGCATCTTCTCGACGAGACTCTAAACGCAATACTCTTCATTCTGATAGGGCTCGAGATAATATTAATTTTCGACAGCTTTAATTTGGTCTACCTGGCATTATCTGTAATTACAATAGTTTTAGTTGTTCTATCAAGATACATTGGAGTATCAGTCCCTATTATTTTCCTTTCAAGATTTAGAGATTTTGAAGAAAATACAGCTAAAATAATTACTTGGGGAGGTTTGCGAGGAGGACTAAGTATAGCTCTTGCCCTTAACTTACCCGATGACATGGGAGATGTTAAATCATTGATACTGATACTAACATATGCTGTAGTACTATTCACAATCTTGGTACAGGGGCTGACTATGGAGAAGATTGTAAATAAAAAATAAGATGAAAAAAATCACTTTTTTTCTTGTTATAATATTATCATCCAATAATATTTTTTCACAGAGATTACCTTCTATTGATGAGCTAATGAGATTATTTGAAGAGAATAATTATACCTGTAGCTATATGCCTTCAGTTGATAGAATTCCTATTGAATACGAGGAGCTGTATTCAATTTATGGTTATGATGTCGAAGATGATGTCTCCGAATTAAGAAAAGCAGTAGATGACTTCTGCGAATGCTACCTTCCAAAATACTATGATGAATTTGATAAGATTAATATTGAATTAATACGATTAATTAAAAATATAAAGGAAAATGGTTTCGAAAATTTTCAGTTTACCTCTGTTCTAGCCAAACAAGTTTTTATAAACCTTGGCATTATACCAAGTGAATTAGAATTCAATACTTTCCCACTAAATGTAATAGAAAAATTTAAGCTATATGGATTTGGTGCTATTGATACTATCGATGGGACAACTTCAGGAGAAAGATATTTCAGAGGTGGTAAATCACATAGAGAGCCTGAATCTTGGTTCGACTTACCTAGACCGTTATGGTACGGTCAGTCGAATCTGGTAGGGTACTCTGTAATTCAAGAACATGATTTATTTAAGTCTCTGGATGAATTTAAAGAAGGCGATAAGACTCTAACTAAAATATTTTTTGGTTCAAAGGATGAGTTAGTGAAAAGCATATATTATGAGTTGGTATTCCAGAAACTTGATAATTACAGAGAGTGGGTAATTAGCGACTGGGAAAAGAAAGTAATCTGTGAGTATAGAAAAAATACCTGTGGGGAATGCGTCGATAAGATAGATATTTATGCAGAAACAAAATTTAAGAGAGGTCAATACAAAGTGTTTTTAAAAGAGACTGATGAACAAGCTGCTGCCGGGGCTCAAAATAAAAATGATTATGTAGATATTATTGAAATTATACTGAATATGTCTGACGATATAAATGGTATTTATTCTTATACTTCCTGGAGATATGATAGCCA
>CENJ01046890.1_pt1 | contig 13328 bp, 9 predicted proteins | sample 356161 | NCBI WGS metagenome assembly CENJ01 (sample SAMEA2619531, study PRJEB7988) | marine metagenome | biome: marine biome (ENVO:00000447); feature: surface water layer (ENVO:00002042); material: "saline water (ENVO:00002010), including plankton (ENVO:xxxxxxxx)" | depth 5 m
TCCTGACCTGATTGCCGAGGGCAATTTTCGTGAAGACCTTTATTACCGGCTCAATGTGGTGCCGCTCAACCTGCCGCCGTTGCGGGAGCGGAATAACGATATCCCTGATCTGTGCCAGCATTTCATCCTGCGCACCGTCAAGGATGGTTTCCCCACCAAAAAGTTTTCAGCCGATGCCATGGACGCGCTCATGGCATGGCACTGGCCCGGCAATATCCGGGAGCTGGAAAACCTGATCTGGCGGCTGGCGGTGCTGGTCGATGATCCGGTGATTGAGGCAAACCATCTCGGCCCCATGCTCATTGACGTGAGGGGGCAGGCGGGCGTGGATGATGACACCCTGACCCCGGGGCAGTCGGCGACCCTGGGGCAGTCGGCGCATTTTCACATTGAACGTTTCCTTGATGCCCATGCCAGCGATGCCATGCCCACAGGCATTCACGATCGCATCATGGCTGAGGTTGAAAAACCCCTGATTGAGATATCGCTCCGCTATACTGGCGGCAATCAGTTGCGGGCCGCCGACATGCTGGGGGTAAACCGCAACACCCTGCGCAAGAAGATCAAGCAGTTGGGGATCGACAGCGGGTCCATCCGGCGGCGCGTGATCAGAGGGTGAACTGGTATGGCAGGGCTATTTTGGGTATGATCAGGTCATGAGCAACGCATCACATGACACCAGCCTGACCGGAATGGAAACAGAAACATCCGGTATGCTCATCCGTCTTCGTTATGCTTTTTCCGAACGTGTGCTGGCCTATATCGCGCTGTTTGTGGCGCTGGTGCTGGGCTGCCTGACCTTTGCGCTGCTATCCAGCGAAACCTTCCTGTCCGATGAAAGCGATCTGGTCGCCATCCTGCTGATGGTTGATATCACCACGCTCGGGGTGTTGCTGATCTTTGTTGGCCGGCAGGTCTACCGCCTCATCAGGGAACGCCGGAGAAGGCTGGCGGGCTATCAGCTCCACCTCCGGCTGGTGACGCTGTTCGGGGTGATCACGGTTTTCCCGGCCATCATCATTGTGGCGTTTTCGTTCTTTGTCCTCGATTTCTCGCTTCGGGGCTGGTTTTCAGACCGTATTTCCACCGCCATCAATGAGAGCGTCACCGTTGCCAACGCCTATCTGGAGGAGCATATCCAGTCCGTTGAGGGCCAGATTCTCGCTATGGCCAATGACATCAACCGTGAGGCGGGGTCACTTTCGGGCAATCGCCGCCGGTTTGATGCCTACCTCACCAATCAGGCCGGTGTGCGAAACCTTTCCGAGGCGATTGTCATCGATTCCACCGGCCGGGTGATTGCCAATTCGCGGTTTGCCTATGCCGTGACGTTTTCCAGCCTCGATGATGATGACTTTTTCAGCAAGGCCCGAAACGGGGAGGTGGCGATCACCACCATTGATATCACCAACCGTATTCGCGCCGGGGTCAGGCTGAACCAGTTTGTTGATGCGTATCTGCTGGTTGGCCGGTTTATTGACCCCAAGGTTTCCGCCGCCGTGGACCAGACCCAGACCGCGGCATCCGAATATCAGGTGATTGATATCCGCCAGCTTGATCTCAAGGTCAGCTTTGCCCTGTTGTTCGGGATGGTGGCCCTGTTGCTGTTGCTGGGGTCGATCTGGGTCGGGCTCAATTTCGCCACCGCCATTGTTGAACCGCTCGGATCCGTGATCATGGTGGCAGAACAGGTCCGGTCGGGCAATCTGGCCTCTCGCGTGACGATGACTGACCGCAATGATGAGGTCGCAAGGCTGGGCCTGTCGTTCAACCGCATGCTGGATGATATCAACAAGAACAGGGAAGAGCTGGTGGAGGCTAACCGCCAGCTGGACAAGAGGCGTGAATTTACCGAGGCCGTGCTGGGCGGGGTATCATCCGGGGTGATCGGCATTGATGAAAAACGTTTTGTCACCCTGCCGAACGCGGCTGCGCTGACCATGCTGGGGATCAACAAGATGGATGCCATCGGCCAGCGGCTGGATACCCTGGTGCCGGAATTCGCCAGCCTGCTCGATACCGCGAGCAAGCCCGGCCGCCGCAATCAGGAACAGAATATCGAAATCAAGCAGGGCAAGAGCATCCTGAATCTGCTGGCCAGGATTACGACCGAAACCGTGGATAACCGGATTGTCGGTTACGTTGTGACGTTTGAAAATGTCTCTGATCTGCTCGATGCCCAGCGCAAGGCCGCCTGGGCCGATGTCGCGCGCCGGATCGCCCATGAAATCAAGAACCCGCTGACCCCGATCCAGCTTGCCGCTGAACGGCTGGGGGCCAAATACACCCCCAAGGATGAAAAGAGCAGGGCGAGTTTCGCCAGCTACATTGAAACGATCAGCCGTCAGGTTGAGGATATCGGCCGGCTCGTCAACGAATTTTCATCATTCGCCCGGATGCCTGCCCCTGAAATGCAGATGCATAATCTGGTGTCGATGGTGCAGGGGCAGATCAATCTCTTTGAGGCCAGCACAAATTCGGTGCGCTTTGAATTTGACAACAGTGGCGATGATGAAATCATCCTGTCCTGTGATGACAGCATGATGCGTCAGGTTGTGACCAACCTGCTCCAGAACGCGGTTGATGCCATGACCGAGGCAGGCGAAGAGGATTGCCGCATGCTGGTCGAAATTGAGGAAACCGATAACGCGGTGCGGATACTGTTTATTGATAATGGCCCCGGTCTGCCTGATGAAAAGGGCGTTGACCTGACCGCGCCCTATATCACTTTCCGTGAGCAGGGAACCGGGCTTGGGCTGGCCATTGTCCGCAAAATCGTTGAGGATCATGATGGCAGCATCGTGCTTGCGCATTCAGGTCATCAGGATTACAAGGGTGCTGCCGTGACCATCATCCTGCCCCACCAGAATAAAAACGCAAAAGCAGAACGATGAAGCCTGAAATTCTTATAGTTGATGATGAACAGGATATCCGATCCATGCTGGCCGAGTTGCTGGAGGATGAGGGCTATACCTGCCGAACCGCCGCCAATGCCGAAGAGGCGAGGCAATCGGTGCAGGAATTCCTGCCCTCGCTGGTGATCCTCGATATCTGGATGAATAATTCGGACATGGACGGGCTGGTCTTGCAGCAATGGATCAGGAGGCTCTATCCCGATGTTCCGGCGATCATGATTTCCGGGCATGGCAATATCGAAACCGCTGTTCAGGCGATGAAAGACGGTGCCTATGATTTCATTGAAAAGCCGTTCAAATCCGACCGATTGCTGATCCTTGTCGAGCGTGCGCTGAAAGCCGCCATGCTTGAGGCTGAAAACAACGAGCTTCGCAAAACAGCCTCTGTCCAGTCTGAGCTGATCGGCGAAGCGCCCTCTATCAAGGCGCTCAGGCAATCGATTGAAAAAGTCGCCCATTCCAACAGCCGCGTGATGATCACCGGGCCTTCAGGCAGCGGCAAGGAGCTGGCGGCACGGCGTATCCATCAGCTGTCCGAGCGCAATTCGGGCCGTTTCGTGGTGGCGAACTGCGCCATGCTCTCCCCCGAAAGTGTCACCGCCGAGTTGTTCGGGACCGAGGCCAATCCCTCAGGTCACCGCATTGTCGGCCTCTTTGAGCAGGCCCATGGTGGTACGCTCTATTTTGATGAAATCGGTGATCTGCCGCTTGAAACCCAGGGCAAGCTGGTTCGCGCTGTTCAGGATCAGCGGTTTAGGCGTGTCGGCGGCACCGCGGAGGTTACAGTCGATGTCCGGGTCATCAGCGGGTCGAAACTGAACCTGACCGAAGAGGTTGAAAACGGCAACCTGCGCGAAGACCTGTTCTACAGGCTCAGCGTGGTGCCGATCATCCTGCCGCCGCTCAACGCCCGCAAGGAAGATATCCCCGAATTGTCGCGTTTCTATCTGGATCAGGCCAACACCGGTTCAGGCAAGAAGCTGGCCCTGTCCGATGAGGCCATAGCCATGCTGCAAATGTACGAATGGCCGGGCAACGTTACCCAGTTGCTGAATGTCATTGACTGGCTGACGATCATGGCCAACCCTGAGTCCGAGGGGCTGATCATGGCTGATGACCTGCCCCCTGAAATTTCCGGCACCGCCGCTGAGGGGACGGGGCAGGGGTTTGAAACCGTTGTCGGCCTGCCGCTGAAGGCAGCAAGGGAGCATTTCGAAACCCAGTACCTGATTTCACAGCTGACCCGGTTTGACGGCAATGTATCGAAAACAGCCGAATTCGTCGGGATGGAGCGATCCGCGCTGCATCGCAAGCTCAAGAGCCTCAATATCAACCCGGATAAAAGTGATTAAGGGGAAAGCGGGATGAATATCATCATCTGCGGGACGGGCCAGGTTGGCTCCTCTATCGCTGGCCACATGGCGATGGATAATGATGTCACTGTCGTCGATTCGAAAGCCGAACGGGTTCAGCGCACCACCGAAACCTTTGATGTGCGCGGCGTTATCGGGGTGCCATCGCATCCCGATATCATGGAACAGGCCGGGGCCAAGGATGCCGATATGATCATCGCTGTGACTGAGAGCGATGAGATCAACATGGTTGCCTGTCAGGTTGCGCATTCGATTTTCAACACACCGCTGAAAATCGCCCGTATCCGGTCACGATCATACCTCAACCCGCTGGTGGGTGATCTCTTCAGCCCGGAAAACCTGCCGATTGACCATATCATCTCACCTGAATCGGAGGTATCCGCTGCGGTCAGCCGCCGCCTGCTGGTCCCCGGTGCCTTTGATGTGGTCAGCATGAGCAATCAGAAAGGCCGCATTGTCGGGGTCCGCTGCCTTGAAAATTGCCCCATCATCAATTCCCCGTTGCGTTACCTGACTGATCTTTTCAAAGGGCTGAACATCACGGTGGTGGCTATCCTGCGCGGTAATGACGTGATAGTTCCGCGTGATGGTACCCTCAAGATGGAGGAGGGCGACCGGGTCTATTTCGTCTGTGATGAAGAACACATGGCAAGGGCCATGGCATCCTTCGGGCATGAAGAACCCGCCAGTCGCAACGTGCTGATCGCGGGTGGCGGGACAATCGGCCGGATGGTTGCGGCTGATGTTCTGGCCCAGATTGAAAATTCACGCTGCACCATCATCGAATTTGACAAGAACACCGCCCATGAGGCCGCGCATGACCTGGCCGGTATCACCATCATCAACGGTGATGCGCTGGAACCCGAAATCCTTGAGGAAAGCGGGGTTGGTGACGCTGATACCTTTGTTGCCCTGACCAATGATGATGAGGTCAACGTCCTGTCATCGCTGCTGTCAAAGCGATACGGGGCGGCGCATACGGTATCGCTGGTGAACATGGCCAGCTTTGTGCCGCTGATCTCCACCCTCGGGGTTGATGCGGTGATCAACCCGCCTGCCATTACCGTATCGTCAATCCTGAAGCATATCCGGCGTGGCCGTATCCGGGATATCCACACCATTGTTGAGGATAAGGGCGAGTTTATCGAGGTTGAGGCGATGCCGTCATCCCCGCTGGTCGGCCTGCCGCTGAGGAAAGCCAACCTGCCCAAGCATATTGCCGTGGGTGCCATCATCAGGGATGATGAGTTTATCGCCCCGCGTGGGTCCACCATCATTGAACCTGGTGACATGGTGATCCTGTTTGCTTCCCGTGAAGCCATCGGTGAAGTGGAAAAACTGTTGTCCGTTCGTCCTGACTTCTTCTAGATTGCTGTAAGGGAGTTTTAAATGTCACGTATTGCTTATGTTAACGGCCGTTATATTCCGCAGCATCAGGCCGGTGTCAGTATTGATGATCGCGGCTACCAGTTCGGTGATGGCGTTTATGAAGTCGTCACCATCATCAATGGCCGGATGGCTGATGAAGACTGGCATCTCGACAGGCTGGAGTTCTCACTGGGTGAGCTGGTTATCCCGATGCCGATGTCGCGGGCCGCGCTCAAGATCGTTATCCGCAATATTATCCGCATGAACGGGATCAGCACCGGGCTGATCTATTTTCAGGTTACCCGCGGGGTCATGCGGCGTGACCATGCCTTTCCGGCGCTGATGAAACCGCAACTGGTGATGACCGCCAAGACGATGAAATTCCCCGGCCCTGACAGCGCCAGGCCCGTCAAGGTTATCACCGTGCCTGATCAACGCTGGCGCCGCCGTGATATCAAGACCACACAGTTGCTGCCAAACTGCCTCGCCAAAACGAAAGCGGTTGAGGCCGGGGCCTATGAGGCATGGATGGTGGATGATGACGGCTACGTTACCGAGGGGTCGAGCTCAAACGCCTGGATTGTCACGAAAGAGGGGGAGCTGATCACTCGCCCCACCACCTACGATATTCTGAGCGGGATTACCCGCAAGACCGTGATGGCCATAGCAGCCGAACGCAACCTGAAGATTGTCGAACGGGCCTTCACCCCTGAAGAGGCTATTGCCGGCGCCGAGGCCTTCATGACCAGCGCATCATCCATTGTCACGCCTATCGGCCTGATCAATGACAGCCCTGTTGCTGATGGTGAGGCCGGACCGGTCGCCATGGCCCTGCGTCATGCCTATTTCGATCATGTCGGAAAAAATGCAGCGGAATAAACGCTTTCAATCACCTGATCCAAATCTGGTAATTTACAAATCCCTAATTTTGTTTAAAAGTTAATTAAACATATCGGGGGATAGTGCAATGGCTACAGAGAAGAGCCACAATTTGCAGGAAATTTTTCTTAATTCAATCCGTAAAGATCATATATCAGTAACGGTATTTCTCATTAACGGTGTGAAATTGCAGGGTATTATCACATGGTTTGATAATTTTTGCCTGCTGTTAAAGCGTGATCAGCATGTGCAGCTTGTTTACAAGCATGCCATTTCCACGATCATGCCGACAGTCGCCGTCAATCTGGATGTCGACAACACCCGTGATGAGGGTGTTGAATAGGGCCTATTGATCAAAGGCGCTTGCGCTGTTTGGATCAAGTCACGCCAGCGTTGTTTGCAAGGCACGCTAGCGCTGCTTGGCTTGTTGCCACCACTCCTCCATCTGGTTGAGTGACAGGTCTTCCATGCGTTGATTGGTTGATTTAGCTTTTTCTTCAATCGAATTAAAACGATTGATAAATTTTTCGTTTGTTCGCGTCAGAGCCACGTCAGGATCAATGCCGGTTTTGCGCGCCAGGTTGATGACGGCAAAAAGCAGGTCACCAATTTCACCCTCAAGGCCGGATTTATTATCTGTGCCTTGCGCCAGCTCGGTTTCAACCTCGTCCAGTTCTTCCCTGATCTTTGCCATGACAGGGGCCGGGTCGGGCCAGTCAAAACCGACACGCCCCGCCCGTTTCTGCAATTTGACCGCACGCATCACCGGGGGCAGGGTGGTGGCCACCCCGTCCAGGATGCCGGATTTGTTCTTTTCCTTGCGTTCCTCAGCCTTGATTGCCTCCCATGCCTCGCGTTGTTCTGCCCTGTTCCGGTAGGTGGTTTCGCCGAAAATATGGGGATGGCGGCGCACCATCTTGGTGCTGATTGCCTCTGCCACCGCCTCAAAATCGAATGTATTGGCCTCTTCGGCGATGCGTGCCTGAAACACAACCTGCAACAACAGGTCCCCCAGCTCATCCTTCAGCTCATCGGGATTGCCGCTCTTGACGGCCTCCGCCACTTCATAGGCTTCCTCGATGGTGTAGGGGACGATTGTCTCATGGGTTTGCTGTAAATCCCATGCGCATCCTTCGTCAGGGTCGCGCAACCGCGCCATGATGGCGATCAGGCGTGCTATCGCCGTTTCATGGGGGTGTGCTGTTTCGTTTGGCATGGCTTGAGTTTCCGTGTAAATGTTGTTTCTTAATTAAGGGTAATGAGACATTTGTACCCCGGATCATGACATGGAAAACGTTGGATGACCAATAACCTCGACACCCAGAAAATATCTTCATCACTGTCCCCGTTCGGGTATTTGCGGCGGTGGTTCTTTGCCGGATTGCTGGTTTCCGCGCCGATCCTGCTGACGGGATACATCATCTGGCTTATTGTCGATATCATCGATGGTCAGGTCTCACAGTTATTGCCTGCACATCTCAACCCCCAGGAATACCTCAGCTTCCATCTGCCCGGCATCGGGCTGATCATCGCGGTGATCACCATCATCGTGATCGGTGCGCTGACCACGGGTTTCATCGGGCGCAGCCTGATCAAGCTTGGTGAAAGGCTGGTCAATTCCGTGCCGGTGATCCGGTCGGTCTATGGTGCCATCAAGCAGATCATGGAAACAATCATGGCCAGCCAGTCGGATGCTTTCCGTGAAGTGGTGCTGGTCGAATACCCGCGCAAGGGCATCTGGGCCATCGGATTCGTCACCGGCACCACCAAGGGTGAGGTGCAGAACATGTCATCGGAAAACCTGATCAACGTGTTTGTGCCGACAACCCCGAACCCGACCTCAGGGTTTCTGCTGTTCTTCCGCAGGGAGGAGGCGATCACCCTGGAAATGGGCGTTGAGGAAGCCGTGAAAATGGTGGTCTCAGGCGGGATTGTCACCCCGGATGACCCGAGGGCAAACCGCACCAGGGCCAGCCTGAACAAAACAGCTGCCAAAACATCGGGCAAAAAATCGGGCAAGATGTCGGCTAAAAAGGTTCAGGCAAAGGTGGCCACCAAGAAAGCCGCCACCAAAAAAGCCGCCACCAAGAAAGCAGCCGCCAAAAAATCCTGATCAGCCTCCGGCCAGATAGGTCACGGCACGGTCGCGTTCAAACAGCGCGAGCAGGAGCCTGAGTTTCTCGCCCTCCTCACCGGTGAGGCCGGGGTTATTCTCCAGCGTTTCCATGACCTGCTCCCGCGCCAGCTCCAGCAGATCAGCGTGATAGGCAAGATCGGCGAGGGCGAATTCAGGATCACCCGATTGCCGCCGCCCCAGCACCTCACCCGGGCCGCGCAGTTTCAGGTCTTCTTCGGCGATACGGAAGCCATCATTGCTTTCCCGCATGATGGTGAGTCGCGCCGCCGCTGTTTCGGATAACGGCCCCTTATAGAGCAGGAGGCAACTGGAAGGGTCACTGCCGCGCCCGACCCGCCCCCTCAACTGATGCATCTGGGCCAGGCCGAAACGTTCACTGTGTTCAATGATCATGATGCTGGCGGCAGGCACATCAACGCCAACCTCAACCACCGTGGTGGCGACCAGCAGCCGCGCTGTCCCTGACCGGAACTGTTCCATCGCCTGATCACGGCTGTCTGCATCCATGCGGCCATGCACCAGGGCGGGGAACGCCTCAGGGATAGCGGCGGTGAGCATGGTATGGCGTTCTTCGGCCGCCGCGATGTCGAGGCTGTCGCTTTCATCCACCAGCGGGCAGATCCAGTAGGCCTGCCGGCCTGAGGCGATGGCCTGCCGCAACCGGTCCACCACCTCATCACAGCGTTCAAGATCAACAAAAGTGGTCTTGACCGGCTTGCGCCCGGGCGGTTTTTCATCAATCCGTGATGATTGCAGATCACCATAGGCCGTCATCGCCAGGGTGCGGGGGATCGGTGTTGCCGTCATCACCAGCACATCAACGCCGTTGCCCTTGTCGCCCAGCACCAGCCGCTGGCGCACCCCGAACCGGTGCTGTTCATCGACCACGCCCAGCCCGAGATCATGGAAACTGACCCCGTCGGTCAGCAATGCATGGGTTCCCACCACGATGCTGATGGATCCATCCGCCAGCCCTTCGAGCGTGGCGTTCTTTTCGGCCGCCTTCATCTTGCCGAGCAGAAGCCCCGGTTTCAGGCCAAGCGGTTCCAGCAATTGGGTGAGGGTGGCGTGATGCTGGCGGGCCAGAATTTCAGTCGGGGCCAGAAGCGCGGCCTGAGCGCCGGTTTCAACCACGCCAAGCATGGCAACCAGTGCCACCAGCGTCTTGCCGGAACCGACATCACCCTGAACCAGCCTCAACATCCGGTGGGGTGAGGCCTGATCCGCCTCAATCTCCGCGATAACACGTTCCTGGGCTTTGGTCAGGCTGAACGGCAGGGTGGTGATCAGGGATTGCCTCAGATCACCCTTGCCCTTGAAGACCCGCCCCTGATCACGGCTTGTCGTGGTGCGGACCAGACCAAGCGCCAGCTGATTGGCCAGCAATTCATCATAGGCAAGCCGCGCCCTTGGCGGGCTGCCCGGCAACAGATCATAGGGTTTGACGGGTTGATGCGCTGACACGGTCGCGTCTTTCCATGATGGCCAGTTGAACCGGTCGATCACATCCCCCCTGATCCATTCCGGCAGGTCCGGGGTTTTTTCCAGCGCAGCCCCCATCGCCCGTGCCAGCACCCGGGGGGTCAGCCCCGCGGTGAGGGGGTAGACAGGTTCATGCCGGGGCAGGGTGGATGCCTTTTCAGGCGAGACAACATGATCAGGATGCACCATCTGGACCTTGTTGTTGAACCGTTCCGCCCTGCCGCTGATGATACGGACAGAACCGGTGGGGAGCAGTTTTTCAACATAATCCCCCTTGGCGTGGAAATAGACAATCTCAATCGGCCCGCTGCTGGCCTCGGTCATCACCCGCCAGGGGCGGCGGCTCCCCGGTGGTGGCTTGTCATGGGCCATGACCGTGACTTCCATGGTGACGATGGCCCCGTCTTCAATCGTTGCCACCGATGGCCGCTGGGTCCGGTCAATCACGCCTGCGGGCAGGTGCCGCAACAGGTCGATGACATGATTGCCCATGCGTTTTTTCAGCAACCCCGCCACCTTGTCGCCAACGCCGGGCAGCACCGTCAGCCGGGCGAAAAGCCCGAACAGTTTTTCGGGTCGGGTGAATTGTTGAAATCCGGCAGGGTTCACGATGGCCTTCCTTGCTATTTGCCCTTTTTATGTTAGATCAATATCAATCCTTTAACCAGTTCTGCTGAAAGCAAACCCTGATGCCGGAAAGCCGCGATCAACGCATCCGCCGACTGATTTATCGTTCTGCCTATACCGGCACCAGAGAAACCGACAAATTGCTCGGTGCCTTTGCCCGGGAATTTCTGCCCGTGATGGATGATGCCGAACTCACCGCCTATGAAGATATGCTGGATTACGGTGACCCGGATATCTGGGGCTGGACCAGCGGGCAGGTTGAGCTGCCGGATGATATCAACAATTCCGCCCTTGACCGGCTGATAGCCTGGGTCCGGAGCAATCCTGCACTATGACCACGCTGTTCGAAGCCTGGAATACTGCCGAAAGCGGCATGGTCTGGGGTGTTCCCGAAGGCGCTGATGCGCTGGCACTGATGCATCTGGCCGAACAGCATGGTGGCAGGGCTGCGTTTGTTGCGGTTGATGATGCCGGGCTGGCGCGGATGCGTGCCTCGCTCCAGTTCTGCGGGGTTGATCCTGCCCGCATCATGCCGTTTCCGGCCTGGGATTGCCTGCCCTATGACCGGATTTCACCGAACGGCGTGCTGGTCGGGCAACGCCTGCGCTGCCTGGCTGAGCTTTCGGCCCCTGATCCATCCCCTGTCTTTGTGCTGACCACCATCAATGCCTGGCTCCAGAAAGTTCCGCCGAGGGCGGCGCTCAATTCGGCCTCGCTCAACCTCAAACCGGGGCTTCTGCTTGGGTCGGGGCCGTTGCAGGCGTATTTCACCGCCAACAGCTATCGCCGGGTTGAAACCGTTCGTGAGACAGGCGAATTTGCCATCCGGGGCGGGATTGTCGATGTCTTCCCCCCGGGGCAGGATGAACCCGTGCGGATTGATTTCTTTGATACTGAAATCGAAACCCTCAAGACGTTTGACCCTGAAACCCAGCGCAGCACCGGCAAATGCGCATCGGTCAACCTGCATCCGGTGAATGAGTTCAGCCTTGATGAGGCCACAATCAGCCATTTCAGGCAGCGTTATCTTGAGGTGTTCGGTTCCTCGGCGGCGCGTGATCCGCTCTACCAGTCGGTCAGTGAAGGCCGCCATCACCCGGGCATGGAACACATGCTGCCGCTGTTCCATGACGGGCTGGAAAGCCTCGCCGATTACCTCAACGCCATGCCGGTGATGCTGGCGGCTGAAACCGAAACGGCGGCTGAACAGCGGCTTGAACAGATCGCTGATTTCCACGCTGCCCGCATGGAAGCGCTCGACGGGGTTGAGGACGGGCTGGCGTGGCGGCCGCTTGCCGCTGATGCGCTTTATCTGGGCCGCCCGCACTGGCAGGATCAGCATCAGGCGCTGGTGATGCATCACCTGTCATCGTTTGGCCGCCCTGATGCCGGTGATCAGCCCGGGTTTGATCTGGGCGGCAGGCGGGGGCTGGTCTATCACACCACCAGGGTGGAGAAATTGGCCCCGGCTGACGATGCAGACCTGAATTCCCCCCATGATTCCCCTATCGCTTCCCCCATCGCCTCCCCCGGGCATTCCCCCAGCAGGGCTGTGGCCGAGGCTATCCCTCCACTGCTGGAGGGCGGCGGCTCGGTTCTGCTGGTGGCCTCATCCGAAGGCTCCCGCACCCGCATGGATGAGCTGATTGCCGAACACCTGCCCGGTCGGATCGGGATTGAGCCTGTGTCCAGGCTTGATGCTATCGGCAAGGGCAAGGTCAATTCGGCCATCTGGCCGGTCGAGGATGGATTTTCGCTCCCCGGGCTGGTGCTGATCACGGAAAAGGATATCTACGGCAGCCGCATCACCCGCCCCACCGGTCGGCGCAGGCGCGGGGAGAATTTCCTGAGGGAAGTCTCCAGCCTCGATACCGGTGATCTGGTTGTCCATGTTGATCACGGCATCGGCCGGTATGAGGGCCTCAGGAAAATCACCACATCCGGTGTTGATCATGATTGCCTGCTGATCATCTATGCCGGTGGTGACAAGCTGTTTCTGCCGGTGGAGAACATTGATCTGTTGTCCCGCTATGGCAAGGAGGGCGGTGAGGCCCAGCTCGATAAACTCGGCGGGGCATCGTGGCAGGCGCGGAAGGCCCGCATCAAGGGGCGGGTCCGTGATATTGCCGAACAGCTGATCCGCGTTGCGGCCCTGCGCCAGACAGCAACGTCTGAGCCGATTATCCCCGATCCCGGCACCTATGCCGAATTCTGCCAGCGTTTCCCCTATGCCGAAACCGAAGATCAGCTGGATACGATTGATGATGTCATGCGTGATCTTGGCTCCGGTCAGGTGATGGACAGGCTGATCTGCGGTGATGTCGGTTTTGGCAAGACCGAGGTTGCGATGCGGGCGGCCTTTGCGGTTGCCATGGCCGGGTATCAGGTTGCGGTGGTCACGCCGACAACATTGCTCGCCCGCCAGCACGGCAAGACGTTTTCTGACCGTTTTCGCGGCTTCCCGCTCAAGGTTGGGGTCCTGTCCCGGATGACAGGCACGGCTGAGGCTACCCAGCTCAAAAAAGATATCCAGAGCGGGGAATGCCA
>CENJ01045096.1_pt1 | contig 13326 bp, 9 predicted proteins | sample 356161 | NCBI WGS metagenome assembly CENJ01 (sample SAMEA2619531, study PRJEB7988) | marine metagenome | biome: marine biome (ENVO:00000447); feature: surface water layer (ENVO:00002042); material: "saline water (ENVO:00002010), including plankton (ENVO:xxxxxxxx)" | depth 5 m
TTCCAAAATCATTAGATGTCCTCAATGACTTATTCTCTTAAAAGTTTTTTATTTTTTTGTTTTTTAATATTCTTTTCAAACATTAATTGTCAAGTCATCAGAGTTGTAGATTCTGATTCAGGTATCAGTATACCTTCTGCTTTATTCTATAATGAGGATAAGTCAATTTCAAAACTTACAGATTTTGAAGGAAAAATATCAATTGATATTTTTAATAAAACCGATTCTGTAACGGTAAGTCATATTTCTTACATCGATAGTATTTTTACATATGATCAGTTAAAAGATCTGAGTGTTCTTGAGCTAAACATGAATTCGAGAGGCCTCGATGAAATTATTCTTTCTGTAGCTAGATATAAACAAAATATTAAGTCCCTTTCTAAAAAGGTTTCTATTATTAATGCCAAATCTGTTGAACTTGAAAATCCTAAAACCTCAGCCGAAATGTTATATCATGCAGGTGGAATTCATATTCAGAAATCACAAGCTGGAGGTGGTAGCCCTGTAATCAGAGGGTTTGAGGCTAACAGAGTGCTATTAGTGATTGATGGAGTACGGATGAATAATGCGATATATCGATCTGGTCATTTACACAATTCGATCACTATTGATCCAAACTCATTGGATAGAACAGAAGTGATTTATGGGCCATCATCTGTTGGATATGGATCTGATGCACTTGGAGGAGTAGTCCATTTTTACACAAAAACACCTAGAATTAATAATTCAAAATTTTTTAATTATTATAAATCTGTTTCATACAATATTAATAATAAAACAAAAATTAATAATTATAGTTTGGAACTTTCTACTAAAAAATGGGCAAGTTACACAAGCTACAGTAAATCATATTTTGGTGATGTAATCATGGGGAAGAATAGAAATCATGGTTATGATGATTGGGGATTGGTTGATTATTACTCAAAAAATAATGGAAATAAATATTTTAAAAATTCAACTAAAAATCCTAACCCTAATATTCAAAGGAATACGTCCTACAGACAAAAAGATTTAATACAAAAGTTTAATATTATCACCAGTGAAGACTCAAATCTTATTTTAAATTTTCAATATTCTAAATCATCAAATATTTCAAGATTTGATAAGTTGAGTGAAATAGCTGAAAATGGAGAATTAAAATATGCTCAATGGTACTATGGACCTCAAAATAGAATGTTAAGTTCAGTACAATTGAATTTAGCGAATAAAAAAATATTTGATAATGCATCTTTAATATTTTCTTTTCAAAAAATTAAAGAATCTAGAAATAGAAGAAAGTTTAATTCACTTAATTTAATATCTCAAAAAGAAGATTTGAGTGTTTTTTCTATAAATACAGATTTTTCAAAAAAATTAAATGAAATTAATTCTCTAGCCTATGGTTTTGAACTCACAAATAATAAACTTGTTTCTACAGCTAAAAATTTTGAACTCGTAATTGAAAACAATAGAGTTTTTGAAAGGATTCAGAGTAAGAGTTTAAGCAGATACCCAAGTAATGGAAGTAAATATGGTTCAATGGCTACCTATTTTGAATTTAGAAAAAAAATTAGCTCCAAAGCTAATCTAAGCATTGGTACTAGATACTCCTTAATTGATATTTCTGCATCATGGGATCAAAATTTTTTAATGGACAGTAATTTATATGGTTTTTTTAGACAGTTTGAAGACTTAAATTTTACAACTTCAGCTATTACAACTAGTATAGGACTTTCTCAATTCACCAATAATTTTAATAAAATTTCAATCAATTTGTCAAGTGGTTTCAGAGCTCCTAATATTGATGATGTTGGAAAAATTAGGGAAAACTCAGGAATTCTTACTGTGCCAAACTCTAAATTGAAACCTGAAAACGCATATACTATTGATTTAGGTTTTAACAGGTATAACAAAGCTCTCTCATACGGTATAAATTTTTACTACACTCTATTAAATCGTACAATTGGAAGAGATCTTTTTTATGATTATACAGATTTAACAACTGAAAATCCTAATACTGTGTTTTATGATAATGAAGAAGTAATTACAATGGGTAATTATAACTTAGGAAATTCCAGTATTTATGGTTTTAATTTAGACACTAATTATTCTTTTAATGAATATTTTAATTTAATAGGAAATCTTACTTTCACGAATGGAGACATTGTTTATAATGACTATCCAATGCCTTCAATTCCTCCCTTATTTGGATCTGTAAAACTTAGGTTCAAAAAAAATAATTTTAACCTACAATTAACTTATAAATTTTCTCAATCAAAATCAGCTGATCAATACAGTTTTGGAGGTGAAGATGGTCTTGATGAAACTCCTTTTATTTATGAGAATAAAGAAATTAAATATTTGGGTATGCCTGAGTGGGGAGTTTTTCAGTTATCTTCATTATTCAATATTACAAAAGAAATAAAAGCTCAATTGTTATTAGATAATATATTTGATATTCACTACAGAGAATTCGCTTCTGGAATTTCTTCGCCTGGAAGGTCTTTAAACTTGATGTTGATTTTTGATTAAGTATAGCCTATAATCAATAAATTAGAGTAAAATTAAGTAAATTCGCATTTTTATTTTTAATGTCATTTAAAGAGTATAAAACATTAGATCTTACAGAAATTTCGAATAAGATTTCTGATTATTGGGAGAAAGACAAAACTTTTGAAAAAAGTATTTCCTCCAGAGATAATTCTAAAGATTTTGTTTTTTTTGAGGGTCCGCCCTCTGCCAATGGTATGCCTGGTATTCATCATGTTATGGCTAGAGCTATTAAAGACATTTTTTGCCGATATAAAACATTAAAAGGATTTAAAGTTAGTAGAAAAGCGGGATGGGACACCCATGGATTACCTGTAGAATTGGGTGTAGAAAAAGAATTAAATATTTCAAAGGAAGATATTGGGAAGAAAATCAGTATTGAAGAATATAATGAAGCTTGTAAAAAAGCTGTAATGAAATATACTAGTATTTGGAATAATTTAACTAAAAGAATAGGGTATTGGGTTGATATGGATAATCCATATATAACTTACAAATCAAAATATATCGAATCAGTTTGGTGGCTTCTTAAAAAACTGTATGATGATAACTTAATATATAAAGGATACAGTATTCAACCTTATTCACCCAAAGCAGGTACTGGGCTTAGCTCTCATGAGTTAAACCAGCCTGGTACTTATCAAGATGTTACTGATACAACTGTAACAGCTCAATTTGAATGTGTATCAGATTCTTTACCAACTTTCTTATCAAAATATTCTACAGTTTATGTTTTGGCATGGACAACTACTCCTTGGACACTTCCCTCAAATACTGCACTCACCGTCGGAAAAAAAATTGACTATGTTTTAGTAAAAACCTATAATTTATACACTCATAAAGCTATCAATATCATAGTTGCTAAGGATTTAATTGAAAAAGTTTTTAAATCAAATTTTGTTAGAGTTGAAAGCGAGGATAAACTAATCTTTGATTCAATAAAAAATATTCCATATCTAATTTGTGAAAGTTTTAAAGGAAAAGACATTTTAGAAGTTAAGTACCATCAACTTTGGAAAGATGCTCCACTACCTGCAAATAATCCTGAAAATGCATTTAGAATAATTTGCGGAGACTTTGTAACTACTGATGAAGGTACAGGTATTGTTCATACATCTCCAACATTTGGTGCAGATGATGCTTTAGCAGCAAAAAATGCATCTCCTGAAGTTCCTCCAATGTTAGTTTATAACAAAGCTGAAGAGCTTGTTCCTCTTGTAGATTTACAAGGAAAGTTTATTAGTTCTCTTAAAGGAATTGGTGGGAAGTATGTGAAAAATGAATACTATGATGAAGGATTTGCTCCAGAAAAATCAGTTGATGTTGAAATAGCAATAAGACTCAAAGAAGAAAATAAAGCTTTTAGAGTAGAAAAATATACTCACAGTTATCCAAATTGTTGGAGAACTGATAAACCAGTATTATATTATCCGTTAAACTCTTGGTTCATAAAAGTAACTGAAAGAAGAAATGAGTTAATTAAAAATAATTCTAAAATTAATTGGAAGCCTAAGGCAACTGGTGAGGGTAGGTTTGGAAATTGGTTAAATAATGCTAATGATTGGAATCTATCAAGATCTAGATTTTGGGGGATTCCTCTTCCAATATGGATTAGTGAAGACGGAATTGAAAAAAAAATAATTGGGTCTGTGAATGAGTTGTATGACGAAATTGAATTATCAATTAGTAAAGGCTTTATGAAAAAAAATCCATTACAAAAATTTAAAATTGGTGATTTATCTGATGAAAATTATGATAATATTGATTTACACAAACATATTGTTGACAATATTATTTTGAGCTCAAGCAATGATAAAAAAATGTTTAGAGAAGATGATTTAATTGATGTTTGGTTTGATTCTGGAGCAATGCCATATGCTCAATGGCATTATCCATTTGAAAACAAAGATTACATTGATAAACATAAATTCTTTCCTGCAGATTACATCGCTGAGGGTGTAGATCAAACACGTGGATGGTTTTATACTTTACATGTAATAGGTACATTAATATTCAATTCCAATAGTTATAAAAATGTAATATCCAATGGTCTAGTTCTTGATAAAAAAGGTCAAAAAATGTCAAAAAGACTTGGTAATGCTGTTGATCCTTTTGAAACACTAGATAAATATGGCCCAGACGCTACAAGATGGTATATGATTTCAAATTCTAACCCCTGGGATAATTTAAAATTTGATGTTAATGGAATTGAAGAAGTAAGAAGAAAGTTCTTTGGTACAATTCATAATATTTATTCTTTTTTTAGTCTTTACTCAAATATTGATGGATTTGATTTAAACAGTAAACATGTTAATTATGAAGATAGACACGAATTAGATCGATGGATTATCTCAGAACTTAATACTTTAATTAAAAATGTTGAAGAAGCTTATAATAATTATGAGCCAACTAAATCTGCAAGGCTTGTATCAAATTTTGTTCAGGATAACTTAAGTAATTGGTATGTTAGATTATCCAGAAGAAGATTTTGGAAAGGTGAATTTAATCAAGATAAGATTTCAGCATATCAAACTCTACATGAATGTTTAAGCACTATTTCAATTATTTCATCCCCTATCAGTCCATTTTATATGGACAATTTGTATCAAGATTTAAATAAAAATAATGGATCAGTACACTTATCTAATTATCCAATTTACAATGAAAAACTGGTAGATAAAGTTTTAGAAAGAAAAATTAGACTATCACAGGAAATTTGTTCATTGGCATTGTCATTAAGAAAAAAAGAAAAAATCAAAGTTAGACAGCCTTTGCCAAAAATTTTAGTTCCTTTTAAAAATGAAGATGAGAAAAACACTTTAATTGAAATTTCTGAGTTTATCAAGTCTGAAATTAATGTAAAGGAAATAGAATTAATTTCAGATTCTTCATCAATTCTTATAAAAAAAGCTAAACCAAATTTTAAGGTTTTAGGACCAAAATATGGTAAAGATCTTAAAGAAGTTGTAAATCAAATTAATTCTCTTGATAATGTTAAAATCAATGCTATTGACGATGGAGAATTAGTTAAAATAAGTTTAAATAATTTAGATTATAATTTAAGTTCTGATGATGTTGAAATATATTTTGAAGATATTGAAGGATGGCTTGTTGCCTCAGAAAATGGTAAAACTATAGCATTAGATACATCTATAAACGAGTCTTTAAAGAATGAAGGTATTTCTAGAGAAATTGTCAATAGAATTCAAAATTTAAGAAAAGAATCAAACTTTAATGTAAGTGACAAAATTATTATTGAATTAGAAAGAAATAATTTGATTGAAAAAGCTATTTTTGCAAATCTTAATTATGTAAAAAATGAAACTTTAGCAAAAGATTTAATTTTTTTAGATAATTTAGACTCAACAACAAAAATTGAATTTGATGATTTCAGTTTAGGTGTTAAAATTTTTAAAATAAATAAAAATGAATGATGATAATTTAGTTTTAAGATATACTGACAAGGATTTAACTCATTTTAGAAAAATAATTGAAGATAAAATTTCTAAAGCTCAACATGATTTAGAACTTATTAGAAGTGCTTACATGAATGACGGCAACAATGGGACAGACGATACTGCCCCTACTTTTAAAGCTTTTGAAGAGGGGTCACAAACCATGTCTAAAGAAGCTAATACACAATTAGCTATTAGACAAGAAAAATTTATTAGAGATTTAAAAAATGCTATTATTAGAATTGAAAATAAAACCTATGGAATATGTAGGGTTACTGGAAAACTAATTTCTAAAAAAAGATTGGAGTTAGTGCCTCATGCGACTTTAAGTATTGAGGCTAAAAATAAAATGTCTTAGATTTCATTTGGGAAAAAAAAAGATTAGCTTAAAAACTTGCCTTTTAATTGTTTCTGGAATTTTAATTTTAGATCAAGTATTAAAGATTTATATAAAACTTAATTACTCTCTAACTTTCTATGGTGAACAGGCTATTATTGATTGGGGTTGGTTTAAATTATTATTTATAGAAAATAGAGGAATGGCCTGGGGAGCTAAGTTAAATGACTTCCTTCCCTTTTTTGATGATAACTCTGCTAAGCTTATTCTTACTCTTTTTAGGATTGTTGCAATTGGATTCATATTCTATTGGTTAAAAAATATAATTAAAGAGAACAGCAATAAACTATTAGCTATTTGTTTGTCATTAATACTCGCTGGTGCTATTGGAAACGTAATTGATTCTGTTTTTTACGGTTATTTATTTACAGAAAGCTATTTTGAAGTAGCTAAATTCTCTCCTGGTAATGGGTATGAAGATATTTTTTATGGAAATGTAGTCGATATGTTTCAATTTCCGCTATTCACATGGACTTGGCCTAACTGGTTCCCCTTTTTAGCTGGGGAAGAGTTTACTTTTTTTGAACCTGTTTTTAATATTGCTGATTCTGCAATTTCTATTGGTATTTTTATGATGATTATATTTAATAGAAGTTTTTTTAAAAACTAAAAACTTTTTTTGGAGTAACACAAAAATCTAGTTTTTCATCATACTTGCTTGTTTGAATTTTATACTCTGGCTCAAAAAAAGATAGCCCTACTTTAATAACATTTCTTGTTTGATCATTAGTTAAGAATCTATCATAAAAACCTTTACCATATCCAACCCTGTTTCCATTTTTATCATATGCCAACAAAGGGACAAAAATTACATCTATATTTTCTTTGAATTCTTTGCCGTTAATTGGTTCAGGAATACCATATTTATTTTTTTTTATTAATGTTTCTTCGTTGAAAATGAATGATTTCATGGATTGTCTATTAAAATCTGATTTAGAAATCAATATCTCTTTGTCTTTTCCAGTTAAAATATTTAGAATTGGTGTTGTATCAACTTCAAATTTTTCTTCAATAGATAAAAAAATATGAAAAAAATTATAACTCCAAATTGGTAGATTCAACACATTATTGGCAATTGAAATACTTTTAGTAATAATTTGATCATTGTTTAATTTGGATCGAAGAAATAAATATTTTTTTCTGGCTTCAATTTTGTTCATTCTCAAATACAAATAAATAATTATTTTAGTTAAGTGGCCATATCAAAAAAAATTATTTTAAAAACATTACCTGAAGATCCTGGTGTTTACCAGTTTTTAAGTAAAGAAAAAAAGATTATTTATGTTGGCAAAGCTAAAAATCTAAAAAAAAGGGTTAGTTCTTATTTTCTAAAGAACATAAAAAGTAGAAAAACTCTAAACCTAGTTAAAAACACTAAATTTATTGAACATGCAGTTGTAAAATCTGAGTCAGATGCTCTTTTATTAGAAAATTCTTTAATAAAAGAAAATCAACCTAAATACAATATTCTACTGAGAGATGATAAAACCTATCCTTGGATATGTATTAAAAATGAAAGATTTCCAAGAATTTTTTTAACAAGAAAATTTATAAAAGATGGATCTGAATATTTTGGACCATATACAAATGTGAAGGTTATAAATATCTTATTGAATTTAATTAGAACATTATACCCTATTAGAACAAGCAATTATAATTTTTCACAAAAACAAATTAATAATCCAAAAAATGAAATTTTTCTTAATGTTCATAAAAATAGTGGTCATAGCCTAATACTTGGTTTTAAAAAATTTGATAAAAGTTTGATTAAAAATCTTGTTTCTGAAGAAAGTTATAATGAAAATATTGAACATGCTAGAGATATTCTGAATGGAAAGTTTAGTTTTATCAAATCAATTCTAAAGAAAAAAATGATAAATTTTTCTAAAAATTTAGAATATGAAAATGCTCAAAGCGTTAAGGAAAAATTAAATTTATTAGAAAATTATCAATCAAAATCTACAGTAGTTAGCCAAAAATTAAGCAATATTGATGTTTTTAGTATTATTTCGGATTTAGATTTTGCATTTATTAATTACTTACAAATTATAAATGGAAGAGTAGTTAGATTTCACAATCAGGAGGTGAGAAAAAAAATGAATGAAAGTGATGAAAAGATTTTAAGCCATATTATTTTAAGCTTGAGAGAAAAATTCAATTCCCAATCGAAAATAATTATTTCACCATTTGATTATAAAAAACTAATTAATTTAAAATTTATAGTTCCTAAGTCAGGAGATAAAAAGAAACTTCTAGACTTATCCTTCAAAAATGTAAAAATATTCAGACTTGAAAGAAATAAACAAATTCAGCTGATAGATCCAGAAAAACATATAAATAGAATTATGGAACAAATGAAAATTGATCTTAAATTAAAATCTGAGCCCAGACATATTGAATGTTTTGATATTTCAACAATTCAAGGCACAAATAATGTAGGATCGTGCGTAGTTTTTATGAATGGTAAGCCAGCAAAAAAATATTATAGAAAATTTAACATAAAAACCGTCAACGGACAAAATGATTTTGGATCTATGAAAGAAGTTGTTTACAGACGTTACAGAAGATTATTAGAAGAGAAAAAGGTATTACCAAATTTGATAATAATAGATGGTGGAAAAGGACAATTAAGTTCGGCTGTAAAAAGTTTAAAAGATCTTAATTTATTTGAAAAAATACCTATACTTGGAATAGCCAAAAGACTTGAAGAGTTATATTTTCCAAATGATCCTATTCCCCTATACTTAAATAAAAAATCCGAAACTTTAAAAATAATTCAACAACTTAGAAATGAAGCTCACAGATTTGGTATAAGTTTTCACAGAAATAAAAGATCAAAATCTGCACTTGTTTCTGGTCTTGATGGTATTAATGGTATTGGTGAAAATACTAAAAATAAAATATTAAAAAAGTTTAAATCCATATCAAGATTAAAAAATGTAAGAGATACTCAAATTATTAATGAAATTGGAAAATCTAAAGCTCAAAAAATTATTAACTATTTAAAAGATAATAGCTAGATTTTTTAATTTTACAATGTTGAAGGGAAATTTATTTACTTTATTGCTTTACATTTTTTTTTATTCAACAACTTCATATGCTCAAAATCTAAGTAAATCAAGTATAATCAATGACAGTTTATATTTAAAAACATTTGATGCGTATAAATCCGGTGAATTACTTGAATATAAACTTAATTATGGTTTTTTTAATGCAAGTTATGCATCATTGGAAATTAAAGAAGAGAATCTTAATAATGAGACTGTATTCAGGGCAACTGCAATTGGTAAAACTATAGGATTAGCCAGATTATTTTTTAGAGTAGATGATTTATATGAAGCTTTTTTTCCACTAGAAAAGGTAAAGCCAATAAAATCTATAAGAGATATTTATGAGGGTGGTTATATAAGAAAAACTGAAACTTATTATAATGATGATTATAAAACAGCTACCATTCTTAATAAATTAACTAATGAAAAAGATACAATAGCTCTTGAGGATGATTATCAAGATATAGTTTCAACATTCTATTTTTTAAGAAGACACCTAGATATCAATAAATTAAATAATGGCGATATGATCGCTTTGAATATATTTTTTGATAAAAAAAATTATCCTTTCAAAATGAAATTTCTAGGTATAGAAAATTTAAAGACTAAATTTGGGTTAATTGAATGTATAAAATTAAATCCTTACATGGAAGCTGGAAGAGTTTTTAGAAGTAATAAGGGTCTTGAATTATGGGTTACAAACGATGATAACAGAATTCCTATTAAAGTCAAAGCAAACCTTAGAGTTGGTACAATAATAGCAGAATTAACTTCATTCAGAGGAATTACAAATCCTTTTAAAATAATAGTAAATGAGCAATAATTTAATTAAAATTTTAATTGTTCTACTTTTTATTTACTCTTGTGGTGAAAAGGAAAAAAAAATAGATCAAATTTTAATCCCCAATAAAGTAAAAATTATAAAAGAATTTGGTTTTAATTTGAACAACTTTAATGTTAAAAAAGATACGGTAAACAGAGGAGATTCTTTTGGCTTAATTCTAGAAAAAAACAATCTTTTTTATCCAAAGATTTATAATATAGTTTCTGAGGTAAAAAAAGTTTTTGATATTAGAAAAATAAATATTGGTAGACCTTATACCATTCTATCTTCAAAAGATTCATTAAGTAAACCTGAATATTTTATTTACCAACCTAATTCTATCGACTACATAGTTGTTTCGCTCAATGACTCTCTTTGGGCAGAAAAAAAACAAAAAGAAGTAAAACTTATTCAGAAAAAAGCTTCAGGAATTATTAAAAGCTCATTAGCCGAAACAATGCAAGAATTAAAACTCAGCCCACTGCTAACAAATGAGCTTTCTGAAATTTATGCTTGGAATATTGATTTTTTTAGACTTGAAAAGGGTGATAATTTCAAAATATTATATACATCAAAATACATTGATGACAGCATATACATTGGCCTTAACCGTATACATAATGCTTATTTTGAGCATAGAGGAAATCCCTTTTATGCGATAGAATTTAAAACTGACAGCGTTAGAAATATTTATGAATATTTTGATGAGAATGGAAAAAATTTGAGAAGAGCATTTTTACTATCTCCTGTTCAATTTAGTAGAATTTCATCTAGATATAATCTCAGAAGAAAAATTGCATATTATGGAAGAATTAAGCCTCATTATGGTACTGATTTCGCTGCTCCCGTTGGAACACCAATTAGAGCAACTGCTGATGGAACAGTTATAAAGTCAGGGTATACAAGAGGTAATGGCTATTATGTAACTGTAAGTCATAACTCTACATATTCAACTCAGTATTTACATATGAACAAAAGAGGTTTAAGAGTAGGAACTAGAGTTAAACAAGGAGATAAGATAGGTGAGGTTGGTATAACAGGCTATACATCAGGTCCACACGTTTGTTATAGATTTTGGAAAAATGGTAAACAAGTAGATCCATTAAAACAAAAGCTCCCTGAAGCAAAACCAATTTCAAATGAGTTAAAAGAAATTTATCTTTCATATATGAACCCAATTAAAAACGAAATTGATAATATTGAATCAAGTCTTACCTTTGAGCAAAATAATTTAACACAAAATAATGTTAGATAAGATAAACCCAACTAAAACAAAATCATGGAAAAAACTTAAAAATTTAGGTTCAATTTCAGATTTAAAGAATTTATTCAAAAATGATGCTAACAGATCAAAAAAATACTCACTTTCTAACGATGGACTTTTTGTTGATTTTTCAAAAAACTTAATTGATGACGAAATTCTTGATTTACTTTTTAATCTATCTAAAGAATGTAAATTAAAGGATGCCATCAATAAGCAATTTGATGGAGAAAAGATAAATGAGACTGAGGATAGAGCTGTTCTACATACAGCTTTAAGAAGCTTTGATAAAAAAAGTCCTTTTTTTAAAAATATTCAACAAGACAGAGAAAAAATTAAGAATTTAAGTAACAACATTTTAAATGGAAATCATCTAACAAGTAATGGGAAAAAATTTACAGATGTTGTGAATATTGGTATTGGGGGTTCAGATCTTGGCCCAACAATGGTTGTAGAAGCTTTAAAATTTTATAAAACAAACTTAAATATCCACTTTATTTCTAATGTTGATGGTGACCATGTTGCTGAAGTTTTGAAAAACTTGAATCCTGAAACAACATTTTTTATAATTGTTTCTAAAACATTTACAACACAAGAAACAATTTCAAATGCACTTACAGTAAAGGATTGGTTTTGTAAAAAACTTGATGAAAAGGATATACAAACGCATTTTGCTGCAGTATCTACAAATTTAGAAGCTGTGAAAGATTTTGGAATTAATCCAGACTTTGTATTTCCAATGTACAATTTTGTAGGCGGTAGATTTTCACTTTGGGGAACTGTTGGTATTTCAATTTCTTTAGCAATTGGTTATGAAAATTATGAAAAGTTACTTCGAGGAGCTAATTCAATGGATTTTCACTTTAAAAACAATCCCTTTGAAAAAAATATTCCAGTGGTTTTAGCTTTAATTAGTATATGGTATAACAATTTTAAAAATGTTGAATCTGAGGCTATAATTCCTTACACTGAATACCTTAAATATTTACCTTCTTATCTGCAACAAGCAATAATGGAAAGTAACGGCAAAAGTGTTGACAGAAATGGGGAAAAAATTAATTATCAAACAGGGAACATAATATGGGGAGGAAGTGGTACAAATGCTCAACATGCTTTTTTTCAACTAATTCATCAAGGCACTAAACTAATTCCTTGTGATTTTATTGGTTTTAAAAAATCTCTACATGGCAATGTAAGTCACCAAAATAAATTACTTTCTAACTTCATTGGTCAAACTGAAGCTTTATTAAATGGTAAAAGTTTAGAAGAAGTAAAAAAAGAATTAATAATATCTGGACTTTCTACAAAAAAAATTAATGAAATTTCACCATTCAAATCTTTTGAAGGGAATAAACCTTCAAATACCATTTTATTTGAAAGCTTAACCCCAAAATCCATCGGAATGTTAATCGCAATGTATGAACATAAAATTTTTGTACAAGGTGTAATTTGGAATATTTTTAGTTTTGATCAATGGGGTGTTGAACTTGGTAAAAAACTGGCAGCTAAATTATTAACAGAAATAAATTCTGGAAAACTTAAATCCCACGATAAATCAACAGAATCTCTTCTAAAAAATTTAAAAGATTGATTTATGATTTATATAATAATTAAAAGTTATTTTTTTATCATTTTATGTTCATAAAATTAACATTTCAATAACAATAAATGTTAAAATTTTCTTAATATTTGCCATATAAAAATAATTCACAAATGAAAAAAACTTTTTTAATGCTATCGTTATTCTTTTCTGGGATAATGTTTGCTCAAAATTCTGTAACTGGAATTGTTGTTGATGCAGAAACTGGAAC
>CENJ01154509.1_pt1 | contig 13324 bp, 16 predicted proteins | sample 356161 | NCBI WGS metagenome assembly CENJ01 (sample SAMEA2619531, study PRJEB7988) | marine metagenome | biome: marine biome (ENVO:00000447); feature: surface water layer (ENVO:00002042); material: "saline water (ENVO:00002010), including plankton (ENVO:xxxxxxxx)" | depth 5 m
CGCCATGCTGGGTGAAATCTCCGCGCTGGACGGTGTGCAGTTTGTCCGTGCCAGTCAATTGTCTGATCGGTTTGAGCAATACGAATTTCAGACAGATGGCCGGGTTTATGAATGGGGCGCGACGATTGAGGAGTTCGAACAGATAATCCCTCCGATGTTTCTCAATTTGCGCCAGACCTATGGTGAATGTGTTGATCCGTCTGCCTTTCAGGACTTCATTGAATTGTATGAGCGACTAATCGGCTTCGATGTGGATGACCGCATGCTGAAACGAGGCAGTGCCTCATGATCCTTCGCCGCCTCGCCACTTCCATCCGCAAGCAGGACTGGTTTGCTGTCATCATCGAAACGCTGATCGTGGTGATGGGCGTCTATCTCGGTATTCAGCTCGGGAACTGGAATTCTGAAAGACAACAGCATGCTGATGCTGATCGATACATAGTGCAGTTTTCACAAACACTCGATGAAACAGCTGAGCATCTGGAGACAATGCTGGAGTTTTACGACGGCGTGCTCAATGACGGGGCGCTCGCGCTCGACCAGCTCGAAAATGCAGAACTCACGGATGCCGAACGTGAGAATATCTATTCCGTCATTGCGTTTGTGCAGCAAGTCCGACCGATCGACCCTTTAGGACTGGGCGAACTGGCGTCACGCCCGGAAACGGGCGAAGTTATGCTAAGGGATCGTGATCTGGAAATCGCGATAGATGAGTTTCGGGCAAGTCTCGGACAAGCGGAAGGCGTTGTTGTACATGTAACGCAACGGCTGAACAGCTATCTTGGGACCATGGATCAGTACAATGCGATTGGTCCGGTTCTGCCGCAGGACAGGCAGGACGAACTCTTTCTTGAGGCAGAGGCCCTCGAAAATCCCTCTTTTCGAATAGCACTGGCAGGAGCTCTCAATATGGTGCGGTATCGCGCTGCCAATATGGCGATTGTGCTGCAAGAGTGCCGCGAATTGCAGGATGCCATTATCGGAGGAAGTGAATGATCCTGCGCCGTCTCGCCACTTCCATCCGCAAGCAGGGCTGGTTTGCTGTCATCATCGAAACGCTGATCGTGGTGTTTGGCGTGTTCATTGGCCTGCAGGTCAACAACTGGAACAATGCGTTGGGCGACCGGCAGAGCGAGACCCAGATTCTGAGAGACGTTGCAACGGACTTGCTGGCCGATATCGAGGGCTATTATGACCAGATTGAAAACGTCCAGCTTCGCATCGCCACCATCAGTTACATATTCGACAGCACACCCAGCGCGGCTGTTAACGAACTGATTTCAAGCCCGGAAGAGATCGAATTGTGGCCCACCTGGGCGGCCCCGGATGAAGATGCGCTGCAGACAGGATCCCTGGAGCCGAACTTCAATTTTGAAGACTACGCAGCGGCGGCGAAAGAAAGTCTGTGGTCCACGGCCATTACCGCCAAGTACGCCCAGCGCAGCGGGGCCGCCTTCGATGCGCTCGTAAATTCTGGCGAGCTTGGGATTATCAGAAATAAGGAGATCGTCCGGCAGTTGCAGAATTATCAGCTCGTCACGATGGCGATCGAAAAATCGCAGGACGTCACGCTTCGTCCAGCGCGGGACGCAGCAACCTTTGTCGGCCATAAGTTCGGCCTCGCCGCTTTCGGCGCGCTGGATGAAGGCGAGTTTCTGCGGCTCATCGCATCAGAGCCTGAATTGGCCGCGACACTGCAAACGCAGTTGGGATGGGCGACGACGCATCATGTGATGCTCGTCGCCGCCGAACAGTCCGCTCAGCGGCTATTGGAGGATATTCAAACCGAGCTGGGCGAAACAACCGGTGATGATGGTGGAGCAAGCGAATGATCCTCCGCCGTCTCGCGACTTCCATCCGCAAGCAGGACTGGTTTGCCGTCGTCATCGAAACGCTGATCGTGGTGATGGGCGTTTATCTCGGTATCCAGCTCGGAAACTGGAATGCGGCGCGCGGCAACCAGACTGCCTATCAGGAGGCGCTTGAGCGCTTCGAGACTGAGATAGGCCGCAATATGGCTGAGCTGGAGCGTGTCGTGGACGATTTGAGCCGATCGCTTCCCCGCGTCGAGGCAGCCATAGAAGCGCTGCAGGCCTGTACAGACTCCGAGGCTGCGGTTGAGGCAGTCAACGATGGCCTTCAGGCAAGCCGGGTGACGGCCAGTATCCATTTGCGGATGGTTGCGCTCGAGGACCTGACGAGCGATCCCGTCCTCCTGTCCCAGCAGTCAAGTGAGATGCGCCAGCATCTCGCGGATCTCGCCTTCTTTCTGAACCTGTTTCGTGTGGAAACCGGCTGGGCTGAGACCAGGCCGCTCGAAATGCCTGCTGCTTTCGAGCGATCCGTGGATATTGGTCCCCCATCACCTCTGGGTGATGTGGTTTACGCGGGGCGTACCTATACCTTTGAGACGGGTAAAAGGTTTCCTTTGATGTTGAGTGTGCCCGTTTCGGAAGCCTGCGAAGAGGGGGAGCTGATCAAGGTGTTGTACAACTGGCATGGCTGGCAGAACAATGTGGCGCCTTTTTCGTTGGCTGCGCGGGATGAATTGGATGACATCAGAGGGCTCGTGGAGGAGATAAGATGACCCTGGAACAAGCAGCCCTCATCGCGCAGATTGTCGGCGTTGTTGTTGTCGCGGCGACCCTGATCTATCTTGCCATGCAAGTGAATCAAGGTGCGCGGCAAATGCGCTCTGAAGGACGGCAGGCGCAGCTGACCTATGACCAGACCGGAGTCTACAAATTCGTTGATTTCCCGGAACTCGGACGCATTTTTTCGCAGGAAGAGACACCCAGTTTCGAAGAAAAGACGAAGCTTTTCTTCTGGATGATCGGCCAGATGCGGGCGCGAGAATATGAGTGGCTGCAATACCAGAACGGCGCGATCACCAGAGAGTCCTGGGAGACTTATCGCGGCGTGATCTATTTCGTACTCGGCACCGAACGCGGCCGGGCGCTCTGGGAGGTTTGCTCAGGATACTTCAACCCGGACTTCGTGGAGATGGTGGGCGGTATGATGAAAGATGTCCCGCCGACCGACCTGTGGGATCGGCTGGAGGACGTCGTTTGAGTGAAGAATTGGGGACGAAATGAATAAAACTGTATTTTTGATGCTTGCCATTGCGGCCAGCGGCTTCGTAAGCGGGTGTAGCGAAACGCCATCACAAGCGGATGATGAAGCTAACCTGGTGTCGGCGACGCAGACCTGGGTCGAGACCTATAATCGAAATGATTGGGCAGCATTGGCGGATTTGTTCACCACAGATGCCGTGATGATGCCTCCGGGATCTCCCGCTGTGACGGGCCGCGAAGCAATTGCGACATGGGAGGCCACCTATGAAGAGGGCTTCCGCATCGCTCTGCAAGTCGAGCATATCGATGTTATCGGGGATCACGCGATTATCAGAGGGCGCTCATGTCTGTTGATTCCGCTCGATGACGGGAAGACGGGTGTGGATGTTGGAAAGTACCTGGAAGTACGCATACGCTCGGCGGACGGTCGCTGGCTCGTTGAACAGGATATATTCAATTCCAGCCTTTCGCCCGGAACCGAGCTGGTCGAGGCATGCCCTTTTGAGGCAGATTTTTAAGAGAGCAAAGCCATGATCCTGCGCCGCCTCGCGACATCCATCCGCAAACAGGACTGGTTCGCTGTCGTCATAGAGACGCTGATCGTGGTGATGGGTGTGTTTATCGGTTTGCAGGTCAATAACTGGAACGGCACGCGTATGGACCGGTCCGTGGAGCGCGCGACTTTGATCCGGCTGTACGACGATATTGAGGAAAGCATTGCAGGCCAGCGCCGCGACATCGGATTTCTAGAGCAACAGCTGGCCGATCAGAGCGTAGTTTTGAAGGCGCTGGATGACTGCGCCGTTTCCCCGGAAGATGACATGACAGTCCAACGTGGTATTGCCACGCTTGGCTGGTTGAACCCGCCTCGGCTGTATCGACGCACGATAGATGAACTGATTTCATCTGGCCGCACAGACATGATCGAGAACAGCGAAATTGTGGACGCGCTCGCGCGCATTGTCTCGATTGTGGAATGGCGGGAGGCTTGGTTTTTGTCGACGATCGATACATTGGAGCATCACAGCCAGTTCGTTGAGCGCAAAACGCGTTATGACATGACCCGAATGATCAGTAATCCGTTTGTGCCCAATCACAGAGGGGGCGTTGATTACGATATTGACGTGCTCTGTGCTGATGCCGGTGTCGCGAACGCGGTCTCCTCGATCAGCTACCGAACGGCTGAACGCCTTGAGGCCTATCGGCCTATTTTGGATGCCTATACGGCTTTTCTTCCGCTTCTCGCTAAAGAGCTGAAAGACCGGTGGCGTATCGACATTGTTTCGGGTGCTGCACCATGATCCTTCGTCGCCTCGCAAGCTCCATCCGCAAGCAGGACTGGTTCGCCGTGATCATTGAGACGCTGATCGTGGTGATGGGCGTCTTCATCGGTCTGCAGGTCAATAACTGGAACGAGGCGCGGAGCAACCGGATTCAGGCGGAGTCCTCGCGTGAGCGGCTCATTGCTGATCTCCACGCTGATCTCGATGCCTTCGCTGTTCGTCGGCAATGGTATGGTGAAGTACTGGAAGCTGCCCTGCGCGTGGATGACGCGCTGCGTTCTGATCCGCCTGAAACGATTGATGAGACGTGGGCGTTTGTCCTCGACAGCTGGATTGCCGGCGGCGAGTGGCCGTTCGAGCCATCTGCCCAGATTTACAGGGAACTTCAGAATGCTGGCGATCTCGACCTCATCGCCAGCGGACCGATACAGCGCCGACTCCGCGACTATTACGAAGACTCAGCCCATGAGATTGAAGCTTTGACGATATTTCAATCCGGCTATCATGATCTGTCGCGCCAACTGATTGAAGGCCGCGTCGGCATGCACGTCGTTGACTGTCTCTCCTTAGCATCCAGTCCCGAACCCAGTCAGCCAGATGCAAACCCGGACACATTCTACGAAAACTGTCCTCCGCCAGAAAACTTTGCGCTCGTTAGGCGTTCAGCCGAAAGTCTCCGGGAGACGGAGGTGCTACGAATGCAGCTGAATATGCAGCTGAGCAAACTTGCGTGGCTGCCGTCGTTTCTTGATTACCTTGATCGACAAGCAGCGTCACTGGTGTCTGATCTGGAGGGTGAGGAATGATCCTTCGACGTCTCGCTACGTCTATCCGCAAGCAGGACTGGTTCGCCGTGATCATCGAAACACTGATTGTAGTTTTCGGTGTCTATCTGGGTGTTATGCTAGGCAATCTGAATGGTGACCGCCAGCAAAGACAGCTCTACGAGCAATCGCTGGAGCGGGCGCTTGTCGAGGCCCGCGTCAATCTGCAGGGTATCGAGCAGGAAATTGAAGACATTGATGTGCGTCTTCCTCCGGTTCAGACGGCGCTCGATATTCTGCGCAGCTGTCGCACGGATGATGAGGCGCGCGCACAGATTGAAGCGTCATTTTCGCCATTGCGGGTTGCCAGCGGCTTTAATGTCGACACCAAAGCGCTGGATCAGCTGATCAGCAATGACAGTTTCCTGCCTTTTCAGTCATCCGACACCCGTGAAGCACTGCTGACTTTGTCGGCGGTGCTGAACGGGGTGCGCGATCAGTCCGAGAGAATGAATGCAAGTACGAATGCTGTCGTTTTATTTGCCGAGCACATTATACAGCCCGGCGAGCTCTCCCATGGCTCGCCACAAGACGTGACCGGGATTGTGATGTCGGGCGAATTGGCGAGTCCCGAGCTGGTGCGCCCATGGACGCTGAAGGTTCCGATGGACGTGGCGTGCCGTGATGAGGAGTTTTTGCAATTGTTTTACTGGTCGGAAGACAGTTCCTATTTTCATGGTGTAATGGGACGGCTGTCTGTGATCCGCATTCGTGAGGCACTTCAGCAGTTGGACGGTAATGGAGCATGACGCCGCACGTCGAATAGCGCGACATTGAATCCTGTTTGCGTTAGTGAGGTATCGTCATAGTCTGGCCAAAAGGGGAGAAAGCATCATGAGACATGCTCTGAAACTTACGGGTCTTGCGGTAGCGACCGCTGCGATTGTCGGCGCGTGTACGCATGCTGGCGCGCCAGACGAGGCCGCATCTGTGGTGACGATTAACGAAGCCATGCTCAACGTTTTCCAGCCAGATTTCCAGAATTATGGCGACACAGCTTTCTGGGCGTATGACGATAATGGCGAGCTGGATGGCTCTCTGCTCACCGAAGAACAATGGGCGCTCATGGGTGAGGGCGCTGTAGCGCTTCGTGATGCGGCGCTCATGCTGGCGGCATCGGAACATTTTGTCGTAGCTGCGCCGGGCGTGGACCTTGGCTTCGAAGGCAATGGCTTTGTACCGCCAGAGCAGGTGCAGGCCAATATTGATGCCAATCCAGATGGCTTCCGCGCCATGATGGAGGCCTTCGCTGCAGAGGCTGATCTGGCCGTGACGGCTGTTGAAACCCGCGATGCGGCGCTGCTCGTCGCTCAGTCAGATAATCTCTACAATACCTGCAAGGGCTGCCATATGGCGTTCTGGTATCCGGGGCAGAGGTAACCTCTATTCAGCGGCCTGATAGAAGGGGTTGCGCTTATAGGCCGGCCCTTCTTTCACGTAGCGAATGAATGACTTGATATAGCAGGTGAACCCGAAGGCCTGCAGGATGATCGCGCCAACGCAGAAAACAACAATGCTGCGGAAGATCGGGAAGCTCTCGGCTTCTGAAAGGCCAAGCATGGGGCCGCGAATATAGAGTGCGACGGCTGCCATAGCAGGCAAAGTCATCAGAGACAGGAGCGCCGCAGCGACAAGGGTGCCTTTGAACGTCTTTTCCATGGTGCTGAGCAGGATGATGATCACGCCAGCTGCAACGCCCGAGCCCAATGCGATCAGGTCACCAGCTTCGCGAGAAAAATCATAGCCCCGGTAAATCGGCACGAGGCTTAAGCTCGTCAGGCCGATTGCGATAAGCAAAAAGCGAATTAAAGCAGTCATTTGAAACCCCAGAATGCGACACAGTCTGGAGAATCGGCGGCTGATTTCAAGCAGATACGCCCAGCGCGCGAAACCGTTTCGCCCGGTTCGCGAGATGCGCTGCTTTTGCATCAGCATGACACAAGGACGACGTGATCGGGGCTCGTGTGCAGACATGTGCGGAAATACATGCATACTTTTGGTTCGGGTGTGGGGAGCTGACTATGGATGTGAAATCGAAGCTATTGTTGGGGCTTTGCGGATTATCCGCGCTGGCTTTGGCCAGTTGCGCGACAAGTCGGCCGGATCTTTATCGCCAGCTCATTCGAGACTTCATCACAGAGGTCGAGGCTGAGGAGGGCGCGCAGCGATGATTATGCGCAGGCTGTCTACGTCGATCCGGAAACAGGACTGGTTCACCGTTCTGATCGAGATGCTGATCGTCATTCTCGGTGTGTATCTGGGTATCCAGCTAGGCAACTGGAATGAGGCGAACCGGAATAATGCGCGGCTGATCGGGGCTTTGGAGCGCCTTGAGGGTGAGGTGCGAACCAATATCGATATTGCAAATGACCTTGTTGCGATCATCGAAGAGGAGCAGGACGAGCGCGTGGTTGCGCTGGAAGTCCTGCAATCCTGCACAGCTGACGAAGCGCAGATGGACGCACTGAACATCGCCATCACCAGCACCATTCGAGATTACGCACCGTCATTCATCGACAACAGTTTCAGCGAGCTATTGGGGCGTGACGAGCTGCTTGATCTTCTATCTTCTGAATTCCGGCAGGTGATGGGCGGCTATCGCGGCCGCCTGACCGAAGATCAGGACCAGTTCAACACCAATTTCAATCTCATGTGGATGGATCATCTGATCCGTAGCCCGTTGGTGGGCGTCGACTTTGAAGGGGAAGGCGGCAGTGCGCGTATAGTGCTTGCAACAGGCATTGAAGAAGCCTGCGAAGACCCGCGCTTTCAGGTCCAGCTTCTGACGACGGTCAGCTTCATTATGGGGCTGCGCCTGCGTGCCGAGCGGTTCGTGGAAGAGAGTGAGGCCTTTCTTGCCTCAATACAGTCCGAGCGCGACGCGCTGTAAGCGCGGCTTGCCAGTCCGCCCGGTTTTGATCAGTCTCCTATCAGGAGACATTTCGGGGAGCCCATAATGCGTCGTTTTATTATTCCATCACTGGCCGCGCTGATGGCCGCCATTTCGCCGGTCGCGATTGCGCAGCAGGATGAAACATCCAGCTATCGCGAGGTCTATCCGGAAAACCTGCTCATCATGACGCTGGAAAGCGGCGACGTGGTGATCGAGCTGAACGAGGATTTTGCGCCCGGCCATGTCGAGCAAATGCGCGAGCTGATTTCCAGCGGCATTTATGATGGCGAGCGATTTTACCGCGTGATTGATGGGTTCGTGGCGCAGGGCGGGCTGGAAGTTGATGAGCGGATCGAAGTTTATCCAACGCTCGCCAATGAGAATGAGCGCATGGCGTCCGATGAAGACTTCGTGCCGCTAGGTAATGAAGACTTGTTTGCGCCGGTGGTTGGCCATCTCGACGGGTTTGCTGTCGGGCGTAATCCTGAAGCAGGCACAGAATGGCTGCTGCATTGTCCGGGCGCTATGGCGATGGCGCGCGGCGTCGCCCCGGATAGCGGCAGCACTGAATTCTACATTGTTCTGGACGCGCAGCGCTATCTCGACCGGAATTTGACGGTGTTTGGCCGCGTCCTTTCCGGCATGGAGCATATTCAGGCGCTGAAGCGCGGTGATCGCGCCATTGAGAGCGGCGTTATCCAGCGCCCTGAACGCGGCGATGAAATCCTGACAGCCCGCCTTGCGGTGAATATCCCGGAAGAGGAACGTCCGCGCTGGGAAGTGCTCGAAACAACCAGTCAAGATTTCGAGGCGTACAAGACGCGGCTTCGTGTGCGTACAGATGAGTTCTTCTACAACACGCCGCCGGAGATTCTGGATGTCTGTGCCTTCTCGGCGCCTGCGCGGGAAATATCCGAAGAGTAAAGCTCAACAAAAAAGCCCGCTGAAACCAGCGGGCTTTTCTTGATCTGGTCGGGTGAGGCTTACTGCCAGCCGCAAGAGCGACCTTCGTTTTCTTCACGCATCCATTCGATCAGCGGATCGAAGTAAGCTGTGATGGCAGAGCCGTCCATTTCACGTGTGCCCGTGAAGGCTTCCAGCGCATCGCGCCATGGTTCAGACGCGCCCATTTCCAGCATTGCGTTCAGACGCTCACCAACTTCCTCATTTCCGTAGATAGAGCAGCGGTGCAGCGGGCCTTCCCAGCCAGCCATCTCGCAAGCAGCCTGGTGGAACTGGAACTGCAGGATATAGCTGAGGAAGTAACGCAGGTAAGGCGTGTTGCCCGGAATGTGGTATTTCGCACCCGGATCAAACGCGTCAGCCGGACGTGGGCCCGGAGGTGTGATGCCCTGATTGGCTTCACGCAGCGCCCACCATGCTTCGTTATAGTTCGCAGGCTCAGTTGAGCCGTCCAGAACGCTCCAGCGCCACTGGTCGACTGTAATCGCGAACGGCAGGAACGCGATTTTGTCGAGCGCGGTGTCGAGCAGAAGTGCCAAGTCTGCATCTGCGCCTGGAACCTGCTCTTCGGAAATCAGGCCGATTTCCTGCAGATAGTAAGGCGTGATGGAGAGCGCGACAAAGTCACCAATCGCTTCGTGGAAGCCGTCATGTGCGCCTTCTTTGAAGAAATGGTCCTGATGGCGGTATGCACGCTGGTAATAGTTGTGACCCAGCTCGTGGTGAACCGTCTGGAAGTCCTCAGCGTTTACCTCGGTACACATTTTGATGCGGATATCTTCCTCATCATCAAGGTTCCATGCAGAGGCGTGGCATACAACATCGCGGTCGGCAGGGCGAACAATCTGGGACCGTTCCCAGAACGTCTCTGGCAGAGGCGCGAAACCGAGGGATGAGAAGAAGGCTTCGCCTGTCTCGACCATCTGGATCGGTGTGTAGTCGTTGTCGCGCAGCTGGGTGGTAAGGTCATAGCTTGGGCCAGCCAGATCGTCCGGTGCAACGACGCTATAAATGTTCTGCCATGACTGGGCCCACATATTGCCGAGCAGGTCAGCGCGGATCGGGCCGTCAGCCGGTTGAACGTCGTCGCCATAATAGTCGTTCAGTTCGCCGCGGACATAGCAGTGAAGCTCGTCATAAAGCGGGGAGACCTGACCCCACAGGCGCTCGACCTCTGCTTCCATCTCTTCTGGCGGCATGTCGTACTGTGAGAGCCACATTTCTGCGACATCATCATAGCCGAGTTCGTTCGCACCAGCCGTCGCGATCTCGACCATGCGCTGGTATTCTGACGCCATGACAGGTGAAACTGTACGCCAGCCTTCCCATGCTTCCTGGAGAACGTCCGGGTTGCGGGAGGTTTCGATCACAGTGGAAAGCTCATCCAGCGTCAGAGCAGACATATCATATGTGTAGTCTGTGCCTTCATACGCTTCGTCCAGAATGGCAGCGACTTCGTCAGTGTTGTTCTGGAAGGCGTATGTGCCGGTGGAGTAGGTCGCGTCGAGGCCGGCGGTGATGGTGTTCAGCTCTTCAGCTGCACCTTCTGCGCTCGGCGCAGGCAGAACCATGCCCGACTGGATGATCTGAAGCTTGCGCTGCAGGTCTTCTGGAAGGTCCAGATCAACATAGTCACGCGTCGCGTTTGCAAACTCGATGCGGGCGCGGGTAGAGCGCGCACCAGCTTCAGCCGCAGCAGCGTTCGTTTCCGGCGTGATGTTTGTCGCCTGTTCCCAATAGATCGGGCTGATTTCACGGCTCAGCTCGGCGAGTGTGCTCTCAGCGTTTTCGATGAAGGCGCGGGCGTCTTCAACTGTCGGGCCGGTCGTGTCCGTTGCCGGTGCTGGTGCAGGCGTTGCCTCTTCGGCTTCTGGTGTGCAGGCACCGACGAGCGCGAGGGTCATGATGCTGGCGCTCGCCAGAATCAGATGTTTTTTCATGGTAATCCTCCAATGTGCGGAGAAAGAAGCGTCACTCACGCCATCTGGTCAAGAGATTGACTGAGAAACTTTGCCCTGTCTGCAAAGAAAGATGGCAGTTGATTGCGCGCATCGCCCAACAGGCAGCACAGATTATTTGATCTGGAAAATAAAAACGCTGATCGGTTTTTCCCGGATCGGGGACCAATCAGCGTGTAAAAGTTCAGCGTTGGGGAAACGCGTTCTATCCAATGACTATATCAGGACACAATTAATGGTCAATTGACGCTGTACTACAAATATTTGCCCGAAATACGGATTTGCTTGGATGATTGTCCTTATTTTGTCCGGATGCGGTGTTTTATTGTGCAGTCGGTGCATTGATGCGTCCGGACATGAAGTCTCCGTAATATTGGAGAAGGCAGCAATTCTGTCTTTCTGTGTCGACACTGTGGCGGACAGAAATTAGTTAAACATTTCAGCGTATTATTGGCGGTTTGCGCGGCTGTAAATTTGACGGAACCGTTGCTCAATTGCGACGCCAAAACATGGATAAAAAGTCATTGGAACGGCCTTTATCCGGCGCTCGTTGTCCCTGTCATCTCGCCGCTATTGGCGACAAGCAACTGACAGGAGTTTATTATGATCAAGGCATTGCTTGCAGCGACTGCGATTTCGGGTCTGGCATTTGGCGCACAGACAGCCGCAGCTCAGGACACCGGCTTCTACGCAGAAGGTGGTTACCAGTATCTCGATATTAAGCCGGACGGTGCTGAACAGGGCGTCGACACGAACGGCATTACAGCCCGCACTGGTTACCAGTTCAATGACTGGTTCTCTGTAGAGGGTGAGCTCTCTTCAGGCGTCGATGATGGCGAGTTCGACTATAATGTCGACGAAGACGAGTTTAACCTCGACGACAATAATGATGGCGACTTCGAAGACACGATTGCTGCCGCTGGCGACGTTCAGATGAACTATCTGGTCGGTATTTATGGCCGCGCTGACGTGCCGGTCACAGAGCGCCTGAGCGCCTATGCCCGTGCCGGTTACGCCTATATCGACATTGATGCCGAAGTGCAGACACCAGGTGGCACAACACTGGCGAGCATTGAGGACTCTAGTGAAGGCCCGGCCGTTGGTGCAGGTCTCCAGTATGACCTGACAGACAGCTGGTATCTGAAGGGTGACTACACCTATTACTCCTTCGAGGAGACAGACACAGATGGTGTCATGCTTGGTGTCGGTTACCAGTTCTAATCGACCTGAAGCATCGGGAAGAGCCCCTGACGTCGCCGCGTCAGGGGTTTTTCTTTTTGGGGCTAACAATCCATGCGCGCCTCGCTAGTGTGCGCAGAGAATAATGCGAAGGGACACCCCATGCCGGTGAAGTATGTTGAAACAGACGCAGCCATTAAGGCGTCCGGCCTGCGGATGACTGTTGTGTCCGAAGTGCCAAGCCCGTGGGGTGAGGCGGCCAAGGGGCTTCTGTATTTCAAAGGCATAGACTGGCTGGCTGTGCGCCTGACACCGGCAGATGAGGCGCAGACAGGCTGGACCGGCAGCCAGAGCGCGCCTGTGGTTATGTATAATAACGAACCGCCACGTCATGGCTGGGTGGATATTCTGATGCTGGCCGAGAAGCTGGCACCGGAGCCATCTGTGCTGCCGCTGGCAACGCGTGACCGCGCGCTGGCGATCGGCCTCTCGCATGAGCTGATGGGGCAGGGAGGTCTTGCTGATATGCGCCGACTTCAAATGGTGCATATGGGGCTGACAGGACAGGGCGGGTTTGTTGGACCTGCAGCAGACTATCTGGCCGCTAAATACGGGTATTCTGAAGCCGAAGGCGAAGCCGCGTCTCAGCGTGTGACGGACCTGCTTCTCATGTTTGCCAACCAGCTGCGTGTGCAGGAGGAGGCCGGCTCGGACTATTATCTCGGCAACGCGCCAAGCTGTATCGACTTCTATAGCGCCGCTGTCATGGCTATGTTCAAGCCATTGCCCGAAGAGTTCTGCGCGATGCGAGAGCGTACACGTCTCGCTTTCAGTTCATCTGACCCTTCGACGGATGCCGCGCTTGATCCGATCCTCTTAAAGCACCGCGACATGATGTATGCGCGCCATTTGGAAACGCCGCTCTCACTATAGCTCGAAACGAAAAAGCCCCGCCGAAGCGGGGCTTTTGTTTTATCCGGCGGGTGTCAGGCGGATCAGGCGTCCGCCTTCTTCATCTTCCAGAACGTAGATCGCGCCATCAGGGCCTTCTTCGACTTCGCGGATGCGCTCTTCCCATTCATACCGGCCTGCCTCTTCGCCGGTCGTGCTGGAGCGGCCGCGCTCGTTCGTTTCGTCGGTAATCTCAACG